>Ga0160450_100072_pt1 | contig 70736 bp, 64 predicted proteins | sample HID1975K_E1MG_FD_108257 | JGI IMG/M metagenome (GOLD analysis project Ga0160450, IMG submission 108257) | Enriched soil microbial communities from UW Madison campus, WI, USA - HID1975K_E1 MG | ecosystem: Environmental > Terrestrial > Soil > Unclassified | place: USA: Madison, Wisconsin...
CATAGCTGCCGACCTGGCGGAACAGGGCTTCCATGCCAAAGGTACGGACGTCGTCGGCCACGCTCGGCACGATGTGCGGGCCCAGTTCCTTGTCGCGCAGGGTGATGTTCAGGCTCTGCACGAAGGCCATGGTGGTGGAGTAGCTGCGCTCGCCACTGCTCTTGAGCAGGCGCTCGTAGCTTTCCAGCTTCGGTGCGTTGAAGCTCTTTTCGGCCTTGCGACGGCGCTGCGGCAGGTAACCCCCCAGGGCGGCGCGGCGTTCCTGCAGGTACTTCACTTCCGGCGAATCCGGGCCCGGGTGGTAGAACGGCACCTGGCCGTCGGCCAGCTGGGCGTCGGTCACCGGGATGTTGAAGCGGTCGCGGAAGTGGCGAACAGCGTCGTCGTCCAGCTTCTTGGTCTGGTGGGTCGGGTTGAGTGCTTCACCTGCGCTGCCCATGCCGTAGCCCTTGACCGTCTTGGCCAGGATCACGGTGGGCATGCCCTTGGTGTTCACCGCTTCGTGGTACGCGGCATACACCTTGTGCGGGTCGTGGCCACCACGGTTGAGGCGCCAGATGTCATCGTCGCTCAGGCCGGCCACCATCGCGGCGGTCTCCGGATACTTGCCGAAGAAATGCTCGCGGGTATATGCGCCGCCGAATGCCTTGCAGTTCTGGTATTCGCCGTCGACGGTTTCCATCATCAGCTTGCGCAGGACGCCGTTGGTGTCCTTGGCCAGCAAGGCATCCCAATAACCGCCCCACAGCAGCTTGATCACGTTCCAGCCGCCGCCACGGAAGACGCCTTCCAGTTCCTGGATGATCTTGCCGTTGCCACGCACCGGGCCGTCCAGGCGCTGCAGGTTGCAGTTCACCACGAAGATCAGGTTGTCCAGGCCTTCGCGGCCGGCCAGGGCGATGGCGCCCAGGGTTTCCGGCTCGTCGCTCTCGCCGTCGCCGATGAAGCACCACACCTTGCGGTCGGACTTCTCGATCAGGCCACGGTTTTCCAGGTAACGCAGGAACTGCGCCTGGTAGATGGCGGCCAGCGGGCCCAGGCCCATCGACACGGTGGGGGTCTGCCAGTAATCGGGCATCAGCCACGGGTGCGGGTAGCTGGAGAGGCCACCGCCGTCCACTTCCATGCGGAACTTGTCCAGCTGGGCTTCGTCGATGCGGCCTTCCAGGAAAGATCGCGCATAGATGCCCGGGGCGCTGTGGCCCTGGATGAAGAGCAGGTCGCCGGGGTGGTTGTCGCTGGGGGCGCGCCAGAAGTGGTTGAAGCCCACGTCATACAGCGTGGCGCCGGAGGCGAAGGAGGCGATGTGGCCGCCCAGGTCGCCCGGCTTGCGGTTGGCGCGCACCACGGTGGCCATCGCGTTCCAGCGGATGATGGAACGAATGCGCCATTCCAGTTCGGCGTTGCCCGGGCTCTTGGCCTCCAGGGTCGGCGCGATGGTGTTCACGTATTCGGTGGTGGGAGAGAACGGCAGGTACGCGCCCGAACGACGGGTGAGTTCAACCATGCCTTCCAACAGTTGATGCGCGCGCTCGGGGCCCTCGACATCAATTACGGCCTTCAGCGACTCGATCCATTCCTGGGTTTCCACAGGATTCGGGTCGTTGTTCAGCACCTCGTTCAACCAGTTCATTTGCGCTCCCATGACCGCACGCACGCGCGCGACTGTTTTAGATTTCTAGCCGCAAAGTGTAGCGCACCCTAGGGTTTGCTTACTTCGCTACGGGTGCGTATGGACGATTCGGCGGTGTCCTGGGAGACAGCCTGGGCCACGGTTTTGCCCCGTCGCCACGGTTCCACGCGCGCGTTAAGCATGGGCGGGCGCGATGACGCCGGCAGGTCAGAAGGACAGCGCTGGACAAGCCGATGCAGGTGGCGCGGGCGCTGCGGGGCGATCGGGCCGCCAGGTGCGGCGGCGTGGCGGGCTGGTGGCGGTGCCCATGGGCGGCTGAAGAGGCGCGAATTGTTCCACCACGGGCACGCACCGTCGCAGCCGGGATGCACCTGAACGCATGCCTGCCGTGCGCGCGCCATTGCTGGCGGCGGGCGGGATTTCGATATATCGTTCCGCCATCGCATTCGATATATCGAAATGACCGCTCCGCGTGACCTCGACCGCCCTGCCCGCCCGCTGACCGCACGCCCGCTCAGCCGCGGCGACCTGCGCCTGCTGATGCTGGCGCTGCTGGGCGAGCAGCCGCGCCATGGCTACGAGTTGATCCAGCTGATCAGCGATATGTTCGTGCGGGTGTACACGCCCAGCGCGGGCTCGATCTACCCGGTGCTGGCGCAGTTCGAGGCGGCCGGCTGGGTGGGCGCCATTGAAGACGGCGGGCGCAAGCGCTACCAGCTGAGCGCGCTGGGGGCGGCCGAACTGGCCGCGCAGCGCGAAGAGGTGGACGCGGCGCTGCGCCGGGTGCGCGACAGCGCGCGCACGATCACCAAGGCCAACCTGCCGCCGAGCGTGCGCGACGCACTGCGCGAGCTGAAAACCGCGCTGGGCCTGTGCCACGGCCGCTGGAACGAGACCAACGCCAGCAGCGTGGCGCAGGCCCTGCGCGACGCCGCCGCCCATATCCGCGGGCAAGGACGCTGAGCATGCCGTTCCCCGCTTCCACGTATTCGACCCAGCCAGCCCCGGCCAGCCAGGTCTTCCCCCTACGCCGCGCTGCGGCGCATTTGATTACAGGTGTTCCCCATGGCTGTGCATGAAAACAAACTGCTGCGTCATACCGTGAAGTTCCGCCCGCTGCAGGTGCTGCGCACCGAAGAGATCAGCCCGTGCATGCGCCGGGTGATCGTGGGCGGGCCCGCGCTGGAAGGCTTCGATTCGCCCTCGCCGGACGACCACGTGAAGCTGTTCTTCCCCAATGCCGAGGGCCAGTTCGTGGTGCCGTTGATGACCCCGGAAGGCCCGCGCTACCCGGAAGGCCAGCAGCCCTCGCCCGCCCGCGATTACACCCCGCGCTGGTGGGACCTGGAGGCCGGTGAGCTGGCGCTGGATTTCGTCATGCATGGGCATGGCGTGGCGTCGAGCTGGGCCGCCAATGCGCAGCCGGGCGATGCGATCGCGGTGGGCGGCCCGCGCGGGTCGCACATGACCGCGCCGGACTACGACACCTACGTGCTGATCGGCGATGAAACCGCGCTGCCGGCGATTGGCCGCTGGCTGGAGACGCTGCCGGAAGGCGCGCAGGCCGATGTGTATATCGAAATTCCCGAGTCGGGCGACCGCCAGGAACTGCCGGAGGACGACCGCATCCGGGTGTCGTGGCTGGAGCGTAACGGCTTCGATGCGGCCAGCAGCACGCTGCTGGAAGACGTGCTGACCGATTTCGAGGAGCCCGAGGGCGATACGTTCTACTGGATCGCCACCGAGTCGCGCCGGGCGCGGATGATGCGCAAGTACATCGAAGGCCACCTGGGCGTGCCCAAGGACTGGATCCGCTCGACCGGCTACTGGAAGGCCCACGCCGACGAGCACGACGGGGACTGAGCCGCGCTGCCTGCCCGGTGCCTTGTGCGGGTGCCGGGCCACGGTACCTTGCGCAGGCGCCGAGACCGTTTGAGACGGCCGGCCTTCATTGGTGCAAGCGGAGCCCGAGCGACCACCGCGGATGGAAACCCATGACCGCCGCCCGCCCGTAGGTGCCTGCGGGCGTTGGGGTGGCGGGAACCCCGCCGAGGCGGTTAGCCGTAGCCAGACCGCGACGGGCACCGGCTGCGAATGCGACAATCGCGTTTTGGGCCGGTGCTTTTCCATGCAAGCAGTTTCTTCTTCGGCGCTGGCCGACCTGATCGCCCGCGCCGAGCGCGCCGACCCCGCCCTGAATGCCGCGCTGACCGCGCTGGCGCCGTCGGTGGGCGGCAACGTGGCGCCGCTGCGGGCGGCGCTGGTGCCGCTGGCACAGGCGCTGACGGCGCTGGTGCAGGCCAACGCGGATATTGGCCTGGTGGCCGATGAGCTGCGCCGGTACCAGAAGTTTGCCGCGCCCGGTAAGCCGAGCCTGCAGATCGTGCAGCTGCGCAAGCAGCAGGCCACGGTGAAGCAGGCCGCGCTGATTGCCCGGCAGAATTTCGCCCAGGCCACGCACGCCTTCCTGCGCGACGGCGGGTTGACCGCACCGGCACGCCGGCTGCCGACCGACTTTGCCACCGCATGGCTGGGCAAGGTGGCGGCGGCGGTAGCGGCCGGCTGAAGGGCACCCACCGCGTAGAGCCGGGCTCTGCCCGGCTTCCATGACGCCGGAACGAAAAGCAGCCGGGCAGAGCCCGGCGCTACGTCGCTTGTGTCCAGCTTCCATGGCGCCTGAACAAAGAACAGCCGGGCAGAGCCCGGCGCTACGCGGCTTGGGTCACGCGTTCATGGCCGCCGACTTGGATGATGCGTCGGTTACGTCCGCCGCCACACGCCGCCAGCCATACCGCTTGGCTAGGCCTACCTCGATCAGTACCAGCGCCATGATGATCAGCAGCGGCAGCAGCAGGCCAAAATAGATGCCGGGCATCATGCTGGTGAGCTGCGCCTTGAGCAGGCGGATGACGCCTTTGGTGTGCAGCAGTTCGTTCATGCGCATGCCCAGCGCTTCGCGGAAGACTTTCTTGTCCACGCCGCTGTAGCTGGCCACTTCCTTGGACACGCTGTCTTCCACCCATTGCGACATCAATGCGCTGCGCAGGTGTTCAATGCCGCTGCGGGTCCAGCGCGTGAGCGTGCCTTCGCCCTGCAGGTAGCTGGCCCCGGGCAATGGGTGATCGGCCAGGTAGGCGTCCACCACCTGGCGGGTGGCGTCGTGCACGGTGGCGTCGCTGCGCATCAACGTGGCGAGGGCGGGATCGTCGAGTGACTGTTCGAAATCCACCATCCAGCTGGCCACCAGGGTCTGCAGGTGCGGCTGGAAGTGGTCGATCTGTTTGTACAGCGCGCGCTGCGCGCCGGCCGCAAAGCCCAGTTGCAGGCCGGTGAAGGCGAACAGCAGCGGCAGCAGCACCACGTAGGTGGCCAGGGTGTACTGGTGCCAGCGGTTGCGCCGGGCGAACCAGCGGCGGCGATGCATGGCCAGCCAGGCGGCGATGCCCAGGCCCAGGCCGACCAGTGTGCCGATCAGGCTGCCCCCGATCAGGTCGAGCAGGCTCAGGCCGGTCCAGAATTCCATCATCCAGAAGTGTGCGTCTTGCACGGGTGTGCTCCTGTTGCGCGTGAAGCGGGGGAGTGTAGGCGATGCGGGTCAGCCCCGCCGGGGGCATTGCGACACGACCGGGTTGGGACGCGCAAACAACTGCAGGACCACGCCCCCCACCCCCACCCAAACAAAAAGCCCGCCTTTCGGCGGGCTTTCTGCTGTTCCTACATCAGCAACCGATCAGGCAGCCGGCTTTTCGCCGGTGGCTTCGGTGGTGATGCGGATGTTCACTTCATCGCTCACGTTCGGGGCATACGCGCCCACGCCGAAATCGCTGCGCTTGATGGTGGTGGTGGCGTCGAAGCCGGCGGCCGGCACCTTGGCCATCGGGTGCTCGCCACCGCCGTTGATGGTCACATCCAGGGTCACCGGCTTGGTGATGTCCTTGATGGTCAGGTCGCCGGTGACGGTGAGCTTGTTGGTGCCGTTGGCTTCCACCTTGGTGCTCTTGAACGAGGCCGCCGGGAACTTGGCCGCGTCGAAGAAGTCGGCGCTCTTCAGGTGCTCGTCGAACTTGGCGGTGAAGCTGTTGAGGCCGGTCAGCGGCAGCTTCACTTCCACGGTGGACTTGGTGACGTCGGCAGCGTCATACACCAGGGTGCCTTCGGCGGCGCCGAAGTGCGCGGTCGGGTGCGAGAAGCCGAAGTGGCTCCACTGCGCCAGCACGTCGGTGTGGCTCGGGTCGAGCTTGTAGGTGCCCGACGCGATCTGGATGGCTTCGGCAGCCGGGGCGGCCGGGGCAGCAGCAGCGGTATCGGCAGCCGGCGTGGTGGCGGCAGCGGCCGGGGCAGCGTCGGCCGCCGGGGCGGCAGCTTCGTCGGCCGGCTTGGAGCAGGCGGCGATGGCCAGGGTGAGGGCCAGCGGCAGCAGCAGTTTGCGGGTCATGGTCATGTCAGGTCTCTCTCGAATACGAAGGGAAAAGAAGGAAGGTGAGGCAAACAGCCCGTCCGCTCAGACGGGCCGGGGTCTGGCGGGAACGCTTATGCGATGCGTGCTGCTTCGTCGAAGCTCAGGCGGGGCAGCCGCGGGAACAGGCCCGAAGAATCACCGTACCCCAAGTTGACCAGGAAATTCGACTTGATCGCGGTGCCCTTGAAGAAGGCTTCGTCGACCTTGGCATTGTCGAAGCCGGACATCGGGCCGGCATCCAGACCCAGCGCGCGGGCGGCCAGGATCAGGTAGGCGCCCTGCAGGCTGCCGTTGCGGAAGGCCCCTTCGGTACGGGCTTCACGCGGGCCGTCGAACCATGCCTTGGCGTCGGTATGCGGGAACAGGTAGGGCAGCTTTTCGTGGAAGTCTTCGTCGAAGGCGACAATCACCGTGACCGGGGCGGCCAGGGTCTTGTCGTGATTGCCTTCGGACAGCGCCGGGGCAAGCTTGGCCTTGGCTTCGGGGCTCTTCACGAACACGAAGCGCGCCGGGCTGCCGTTGGCCGCGGTCGGGCCCCACTTCAGCAGTTCGTACAGCGCCTGCAGCTGGCTGTCGTCGACGGGGGTGTCGAGGAAGGCGTTCTGGGTGCGGGCGGTACGGAACAGCTGGTCAAGCGCAGCATCGTTGAGCACGTGGGACATGAAGCCTCCAGAAAAGGGGGAGAAACCGGGTGTCGCCTGCCGGCCGGCCGGGGTGACCGTGGGAGGGGCGAAGGCTGGCAGTGTAGAGTGTCGTGACAGTTGCAACACCCAGCCTGACTGAAACGAATTAATGCCATACGTGAAACGATGGAGTCCGCCCTGGACGATCACTGACGGCCGTGCCGGCAATGTGCGGCAGGCGGTGGCGCTGGCGTCGGCACTGAAACTGGGCGCGCATCAACCGCTGGTGCTGACCCCGCGCGCGCCGTGGCGCTGGCTGGCGCCGCGCTGGCTGCCGGGCGCCGCCCGCGGATTCGGCGAGGCCTTCCAACAGCTGGCCGCCGAACACCCGCAGCTGGCCATCGGCTGTGGCCGGCAAGCCGCCGGGGCGCTGCGCGAACTGCGCCGGGGCGGCACCAAGGTGGTGCAGATCCTGGACCCGCGGATCAGCGCGCGGCACTGGGACCTGGTGGTGGTGCCCGAACACGACCGCCTGCGCGGCAGCAACGTACTGACCCTGCTGGGCAGCCTGAACCCGGTCAACGATGACTGGCTGGCGTGCGGGCGCGCGGCGTTTGCCGCCTTCGGTGCATTGCCCGGCCCGCGTACGGCGTTGCTGGTGGGTGGCCCTACCCCGCACGCGCCGTGGCACGAGCCGCACATGGTGCAGGTGTTCCAGCAGTTGGCCGCACAGCTGCGTGCCGAAGGCGGCAGTCTGCTGGCCACCACCTCGCGGCGCACGCCGCCGGCGCTGGTGGGGGCGCTGCGCAGTGCCTTCGCCGGTGTTCCGCATGTGATCTGGGGCGACGGTGGCGATGGCGTCAATCCGTATGCGGGCCTGCTGGGTTGGGCCAACCGCGTGGTGGTGTCGCCCGATTCGGTGAACCTGTTGTCCGAGGCCTGCGCCACGCGCATGCCGGTGGCGGTGGCGCTGGCCGACCAGGCGCAGGCGCGGCTGGCGCAGTTCCAACAGGCGCTGCGCGAACGCGGGCGGTTGCAGCCGCGCTGGCTGGACTGGCACACCGACGGGCGCATTGAACCGCTGCGCGAGACCACGCGCATCGCCGCCGAAGTACAGGCGCGCCTGCTGCCGGTATGATGCGCCGGCGGCACCGTGCCGTGGGAGAACACGCCTCATGGAAGACCGCCGTCCTGCGATGATCACGCGCCTGCGCCAGGCGCTGCTGTGTGGGCTGTTGCTGGGCACTGCCGCGCTCGCCCACGCCGAACCGCAGTGCGTGGAGCGCTATCCCACGCCGGCCGCGCTGGCGTCGATGTTCGATGTGGCGCTGGCCACCACCGACGCACTGGATGCGCTGGACGGTGTGGACGTGGTGCTGGTGGCACGCGGCGGCCAGGACCTGAGCAAGTACGGGTTGCGCCACAGCCATGTGGCCTTCCTGCTGCGCGAGGACGACGGCCAGTGGCGCGCGGTGCACCTGCTCAACCCGTGCAAGACCGCCGACTCGCACCTGTTCCGCGAAGGCGTGGCTACCTTCATCGGCGAAACCTCGGCGCATACCGACCTGCGCATCGGCGTGCCCACGCCGGCGCTGCGTGCGACGTTGAAGACGATGCTGACCCAACCCGCCATCCAGGCGCGGGCCCTGCACGAGGCGCGCTACAGCGTGGTGGCCTATCCGTTCAGTACCGAGTACCAGAACTCCAACCAATGGATCCTGGAAGTGCTGGCGGCGGCGTTGGCGCAGAACGAAGACGGCACGCTCATCGTCAACCGCACCCAGGCGCAGGACTGGCTGAAGCAGCACAAGTACCGGCCCAGCACGCTGCACATCGGCGTGGCCAAGCGCTTGGGCGCGCGCTTCTTCGTGCCCAATGCCGCTGTTACCGACCACCCGGCGGGCGAGCGCATTTCGGGCAATTATTCGGTGGTGACGGTGGAATCGGTGTTCGACTTCGTGCAGCAGCAGAAGGGGCTGCAGATGGAACTGCCGATCGCACACGTGGCGGTGGACGGCATTACCGCGCCCAAGCCGTGAGTCAGCTGCGGGCAGTGCCAGTGCAGGCATACTGCGCGCCTATGTCGATGTATCTGAAAAGGACCCCCCGATGACACGGATTTCGCGCCTTGCTGTTTCCCCGCTGCTGGCCGTTGCGTTGTGCGCCACCAGCGTGCCCGCCTCGGCGCAGATGTTGACGGGTAACAAGCACCCGGTGGCCAGCAGCGTCATCGTGACCTCCATCGTGAGCGTGGTCGTGGTGACCGCGCCGATCTGGATGGTCTCGGCCGGGGTGAGCAAGGCCAGCGACGGCTCGGCCCGACGCAGCCGCGCACGCGCCGAGGCAAAGAAGGCCAAGCCGCTGCCGCCGCTGACGGTGGAGAAGGTGGAGCACACCGCCGATGGCGGGATACAGCTGGCCCTGCAGAACCCGCAGGCACCCGATGACCTGGCCGTGCTGCAGTGGCCGGCCCAGGCCGACAGCCCGGTAACCGCCGTGGCGGTGGGTGACGTGCTGGCCTTTACCCCCACCGAAGGCGGCGCGGGCTGGAACGTGGCCAATGCGCAGGGCACCACGCTGGCGTTCCTGCCCACCGACCCGGACGCGGCGCAGCCGAGTACGCGCTGGTAAGGCGCTGCCGCATGAAACAGACATTCGCGCTTTCTCTGCTGGCGGTGGCACTGCTGGCCCCCGCCCTGCCCGCGTCGGCGCAGGACCTGAGCCGCGCCTCGCCGGTGACCAGCAGCGTGCTGGCCACCTCGGTGGTGAGCCTGGCGGTGATCACCGCGCCGGTGTGGCTGAGCGCGCTGGGGGTCAGCGAACTGCATGACGCCTCGATGCCGCACAACCGCGCTGCCCGGGCCGCGGCGAAGAAGGCCGGGCCGCTGCCGCCCCTGACCGTGGAACGCGTGGCCCAGCAGCCGGATGGCGCTTACCGCGTGGACCTGCGCAACCCGGAGGCGCCGGACGAGCTGGCGGTGGTGGAATGGCCGGCCCGTGCCGACAACCCGGCCGCCGGCGTGAAAGTAGGCGACGTGCTGGACTTCAAGCCGACCCCGGCCGGGGCGGGCTGGACGGTGGCCAATGCCGGCGGCGCGGCACTGGCGTTCCTGCCAACCACCACGGCGGCGGCCACCAGCATGAGCGAACGCTTCTAGATGAACCGGCCCGGGGTGGCCCTGCGCCGCCCAAGCCCGGATAATCCGCCGCTTCCCTGACTTCCCCGGTGCGCCATGTCTGTGCGTCCTTCGATCACCTTTGCCCCGTTGACCCCGCGCGCGCTGTTGCTGGCGGTGCTGGCCATGGGCGCGGTGGTGCTGGGCAGCAACGTGCTGGTGCAGTACCCGATCAACGACTGGCTGACCTGGGGCGCCTTCAGCTACCCGGTGGCGTTCCTGGTAAGCAATTTGATCAACCGGCGCTTCGGGCCGCAGGCGGCGCGCAAGGTGGCGTGGGCCGGGTTCGCGCTGGCGGTGGTGCTGTCGATCTGGATCGCCACGCCGCGCATCGCGGTAGCCTCGTGCCTGGCGTTCATTGCCGCGCAGCTGCTGGACATCACCGTGTTCGACCGGCTGCGCCGCGGGCACTGGTGGCGCGCGCCGATGGTGGCCACCACCTGCAGCGCCACGCTGGACACGACGATCTTCTGGAGCATCGCCTTTGCCGGCTCCAGCTTGCCGTGGGTGAGCTGGGCCGCGGGCGACCTGGCGGTGAAGCTGACCATCGGTGTATTCCTGCTGGCGCCGTTCCGCGCGTTGCTGTGGAAGATGGCGCCGCGCGCGGCGTAACTGCGCTGCGGCGGTGCACTGGCTGGACAGCGCGCACGTGGGTGCAGCAGGCTGTGGCGATGGACACCGATGCCACTTACAAGCGTGCCGTGGAGCGCCAGGTGCGCGCACGCCTGGCTGACGTTGCGGCCACCCACGCCGGCGTGCGTACACGCGGGCTGGACTGGGTGGTACGTGAGGGGAAGACCGAACTGGCCAGCGCCGGGCTGTACCCGCTGCGTGCGGCAGGTGGCTGGGCGGCAACGTTGACCGTGCACTGCCCGACGGCAGTGGCGTTCTGCAGGACGTGGGCCGACGGCACGGCTTCGGCGTTGCCCAACCCGGACATGCTGATGGCGGTGATGTCGACTGCCGGCGGCATGCCCGGCTTTGCCGGCCACAGTGGCGTGATCGTGCGGGCTGGCACCCACGATGCCGATGCACTGGCCCAGCAGTTGGTCGACCGCCTGGCCGATGCCGCGCTGACGCGCGCGTTGGCCTGGCGCACGGTGCCGGTGGCGCTGATCGATGACGTGGTGGCGCACAGCGCGTTCTACGCCTGGCCGCTGCAGACGGTGCTGTACATCGCCCAACGCAATGGCCTGGCGGCCGACGACCCCAGGCTGCGCGACGCGCTGCAACGCCGCGCCATCCTGCGCCGTGGTCAACGCGACCGGGCCCTGGTGCAGCGCGCGCTGCCCGGGTAGAGCCACCCCATGGGTGGCTGCGCGATGCCGGGCGAAAGGCAGCCGGGCAGAGCCCGGCGCTACGCGGGGTGTTAGGCATCGGTAGAGACACCCCATGGGTGGCTGCGCGGTGCCGGGCGAAAGGCAGCCGGGCAGAGCCCGGCGCTACGCGGGGTGTTCGGCATCGGTAGAGCCACCCCATGGGTGGCTGCGCGATGCCGGGGCGAAGAGCAGCCGGGCAGAGCCCGGCGCTACGCGGGGTGTTAGGCATCGGTAGAGCCACCCCATGGGTGGCTGCGCGGCGCCGGGCGAAAGGCAGCCGGGCAGAGCCCGGCGCTACGCGGGGTGTTAGGCATCGGTATAGCCACCCCATGGGTGGCTGCGCGATGCGGGGCGAAAAGCGGCCGGGCAGAGCCCGGCGCTACGCGGGGTGTTCGGCATCGGTAGAGCCACCCCATGGGTGGCTGCGTGGTGCCGGGCGAACGGTCCGGCGTCGTGACGGCCTGACGCAAGCCGGGCAGAGCCCGGCGCTACGCGGGGTGCGGGGTCTGGAACGGGAGGCCGGCTGCGTCGCAGGCGGCGCTGATGACCGCGCGGGCTTCTTCCAGCGCAGGTGTGGGCGCGGCCAGGCGTGGGCGGCGGTCGAGGGTGCAGGCCAGGCCGACGTCCAACAGTGCGGCGTGCGCGTCATGCAGGCCCTGGCGGGTACCGCCGGGCAGCCAGGCGATGGTGGCCAGGGTGTCGATCAGGCCGGGCGTGTCGCGCGGTTCCAGTACCTGCGGGTGCGCGCCGGCACTGTCGAGGACGCCGGTCTGCAGCAGGAACTCCAGGTCGACGATGCCGCCGGCGCCCTGCTTCAGGTCCAGCCGCGCGGCGTCGCTGCGGTCCAGTTCGGTGCGCATGCGCGCGCGCATCTTCACCACGTCGGCGTAGAGCACGTCGGCATCGCGGGGGCGGGCGAGCGTCTGCGCGCGCACGCGTTCGAAATCGGCCAGCAGGGTGGCGTCGCCGGCGATGCCGCGTGCGCGTACCAGCGCCTGGTGTTCCCACGTCCACGCACGCTCGCGCTGGTACTCGGTGTAGCTGGCCAGCGAGGACACCAGCGCGCCCTTGCCGCCGTCCGGGCGCAGGCGCACGTCGATGTCGTACAGGCGACCGGCGGCGGTGACCGCGCCCAGCAGCGCCATCACCTTCTGCGCCAGGCGGGCATACCAGCGGCCCGGGTCGAGCGGACGCTTGCCGTCGCTGCTGTCCTGGTCGGCCGGGTGGTCGTGCAGGAACACCAGGTCCAGGTCCGAGCCGAAGCCCAGTTCCAGCCCGCCCAAACTGCCGTAGCCGATGATCGCAAAGCGCCCGCCGGGGATCACGCCGTGCGCCTGCTGCATGTCGGCGGCCGCCAGGGCATGCACGGTCACCACCACCGCCTGGGCCAGTTCGGCCAGCTGGCGGGTGCTGTCCACGGCGCGCTGGCGGCCGTCGAGGGTGGCCAGCGCCATGCGGAAGCTGAGCGCCAGGCGGGTTTCGTTGAGCAGGCGCAGCGCGGCTTCGGGATCGTCCACGGCCAGCGCGGCATCGCACTCGGCCTGCATCGCGTCCGCGTCGGGCATCGGCCCGGACACGCGCACATCCAGCAGCTCATCCAGCAGCAACGGGTAGGCCGCCAGCCGTTCGGCCAGCAGCGCGCTGCGCGCCAATACGTCCACCAGCCGCGCCAGCGCGCTGGGCTGTTCGTCGAGCAGCGCCAGGTAGCTGGTGCGGCGCAGGATGGCCTGCAGCAGGCCGAGCACGCGCTTGAGCGCGGCGTCGGGCTGGGGCGACCGGGTGGCGGCGTGCAGCAGCGCCGGCAGCACGCGGTCCAGCCGCGCGCGGGCGCTGTCGGACAGCGACTTCACGCCAAGCGACTGCGCGAAATCGCGCAGCGACTGGTCGGCGCTGTGCGGGTCGTGGAAGCCGGCCTCGGCGAGGATCTCGGCGCTGCCGTTGTCGGGCAGGCCGCGCCAGTAGTTGGACAGCGCATCGGGCGCGGCCTGGCCCTTGCGCGGGGCCAGCAGCGCGCCGAACTCGGTGCTGACCCGGGTGCGTTGAACCTCCAGCGCGGCCACCAGCGCGTCCCAGTCGGGGTAGCCCAGGCCGGTGGCGATGCGCAGGCGGTCGGTGGGGTCGGTAGGCAGCGTGTGGGTCTGCGCATCGCGCAGCATCTGCAGGCGGTTTTCCAGCCGGCGCAGGAAGCCGTAGGCATGCAGCAGGTCGTCACCGTCCTGCGCAGCCATCTGCCCACACGCCACCAACGCGGGCAGCGCGTGCAGCAGGCGGCGTTCGCGCAGGCTGGCTTCGCGGCCGCCGCGGATCAGCTGCAGGGCCTGGCACAGGAATTCGATTTCGCGGATGCCGCCGGGGCCGCGCTTGATGTCGTCGAACATTTCCCGGCGCGAGACTTCGGCGGTGATCGCCGCCTTCATCTCGCGCAGGCCATCGAGCGCGGTGAAATCGAGGTAGCGGCGGTACACGAACGGGCGCAGCGTCTGCAGCCACGCTTCACCGGCGGCGATGTCGCCGGCCACCGCGCGCGCCTTGAGCCAGGCGTAGCGTTCCCAGTCGCGGCCTTCGCGCTGGAAGTACTGGTCCATGCCGGCAAACGACAGCGCCACCCGGCCGGCACTGCCGAACGGGCGCAGGCGCAGGTCGACGCGGTGGCTGAAGCCATCCACGGTGGTTTCGTCCAGCAGCCGCGCCAGGCGCTGGCCTAGCCGGGCGAAGTATTCCTCGGCGGCCAGTGGGCGCGCGCCGTCGGATTCGCCGCCTTGCGGGTAGGCGTAGACCAGGTCGACATCAGAGCTGAAATTGAGCTCGCCACCGCCGAGCTTGCCCAGCCCGAACACCACCAGCTGCTGGGCACTGCCGTCGGCGGCGCGGACCACGCCATGCCGGGTGGCAAATTCCTGCTCGAGCGCGGCCAGGCCGATGCCCAGGCAGTCTTCGGCCAGGGCGGTGGCGCCGGCCAGGGTGGCGGGCACGTCGTCGAGCCCGGCCAGGTCGCGCCAGATCAGCCGGGTGGAGGCGGCGGTGCGGTAGCGGCGCAGGCGCTGCGGCCAGTCGCTGGGGTGTTGCGGGTCCAGCTCAGGCCGCGCCAGAGGTGGGCAACCGGGCTGGATGAGGTGGGCCAGCAGCGCCGGTTGGCGGCACAGGGTGTCGATGGCGAAATCGCTGGTGATGGCCAGCAGGCGTACCTGGTCCAGAACCTCGGCCGGCGGCGGCCACGTGCCGCTGTCGGCCAGCGACAGGGCCAGGCGCGCCAGGGCGCGGTCGACGAGGGGAACGAGGGCGGCGGGGACGGCGTCGGCGGGAATCGGCATGCAGGGATTATGCAGGGCGCTGGGCGCGCCTACGTGTTGCCGGGTGCGCGAAGCGGGAGGGTGGCGATAGCGACCGTCCGTCTTTCTTCGGCCGAGGTCATGCGTTCGCCGCGGTGATGGGCTGGGTCGGCGGTCGATGGGGATCCGACCCTACCGGGTGGGCCTGGCGTAGCGCCGGGCTCTGCCTGGCCTGGATCGGCCGTGCATGGACAGTGGTATACGGGGCCGTTCCCAAATTTCAGACAATAAAAAGCCCGCTTGCAGCGAACTGCCAGCGGGCTCTGCTCCCTCCCCCACGTCGGGATGCAGGTCGATCTTCTAGGGTCCTCGGAAAAGTTGCACGCTGCACTGCAAAACAATACTTGCGGGTACAGAAGTGATCGCGAAACTGAACAGGGGTGCCGATAGCGCGAAGCGCCATCCCACCTTGGTCGCACACCCCGCACGGCGTGGATCGCCGATAATGCAGATCCCCCCAGAAACGTTGTCGTCATGTCTGTCGATCGCATTGCCAACGCGCGTCTGCGTGACCGCGTTGTATCCGCTGAAGCTGCCGCCGCCCTGATCCAGCCGGGTGAAACCGTCGCCATGAGCGGCTTTACCGGTTCAGGTTATCCCAAGGCGGTGCCGGTGGCGCTGGCCCAGCGCATCGAGGCGGTGCATGCCCAGGGGCTGCCGTTCCAGATCAGTCTGATGACCGGCGCGTCCACCGCCCCGGAGCTGGACGGCGCCCTGGCCAAGGCCGACGGCATCGCCATGCGCATGCCGTTCCAGAGCGACCCGGATGCACGCAACCGCATCAACGAGGGCAAGCTGGATTACATCGACATCCACCTCAGCCACGTGGCCCAGCACGTGTGGTTCGGGTTCTATGGCGACATCGACACCGCGGTGGTGGAAGTGTCTGCCATCCGCGAGGACGGCTCACTGGTGCCGTCCACCTCGGTGGGCAACAACAAGACCTGGCTGGACCTGGCCAAGAAAGTGATCATCGAGGTCAACGAGTGGCAGCCGGCCGGCGTGGACGGCATGCACGACATCTACTACGGCACGGCGCTGCCGCCGCACCGCAAGCCGATTCCGCTGGTGCACGCCAACGACCGCATCGGCGAAACCTCGCTGCGCTGCGACCCGGACAAGATCGTGGCGGTGGTGCGCACCAACGGCCCGGACCGCAACAGTCCGTTCAGCCCGATCGACACCACCAGCGAGCAGATCGCCGAACACCTGATCGATTTCCTGAAGCACGAAGTGGCCAAGGGCCGGCTGCCGGCCAACCTGCTGCCCCTGCAGAGCGGCGTGGGCAACATTCCCAACGCGGTGCTGGCCGGGCTGGCCAAGAGCGGCTTCCGCGACCTGGCCGCGTTCACCGAGGTGATCCAGGACGGCATGCTCGACCTGCTGCGCGACGGGGTGCTGAGCTATGCCTCGTGCACCGGGTTTGCACTGAGCCCGCAGGCCAATGAAACGTTCAAGGCGAACATCGATTTCTACCGCGAGCGCATCATCATGCGCACGCAGGAAATCTCGAACCATCCCGAACTGGTGCGCCGCCTGGGCTGCATTGGCATGAACGGGATGATCGAGGTGGACCTGTACGGCAACGTCAATTCCACCCATGTGATGGGCACGCGGATCATGAACGGCATTGGCGGCTCGGGCGACTTCGCGCGCAACGGGTTCCTGTCGGCGTTCCTGAGCCCGTCCACGGCCAAGAACGGCAGCATCTCGGCGATCGTGCCGATGGTGAGCCACGTGGACCACACCGAGCACGACGTGTCGGTGATCGTGACCGAGCAGGGCCTGGCCGACCTGCGTGGGCTGACCCCGCGCAAGCGCGCGCGGGTGGTGATCGACAACTGCGCGCACCCGGACTTCCGCGACCCGCTCAACGATTACTTTGAGCGCGCCAGCCGCGACAGTTACGGCAAGCACACTCCGCATCTGCTGCCCGAAGCGTTGTCGTGGCACCAGCGGTGGCTGGACACGGGCACGATGAAGGCGTGATCCACCGGCGGTAGGCCACGACCGTTGGTCGTGGCACTCCGGTGTTACGCGTTACGCAGCGTCGCCAGCGATTCGGCCTGCAGGCGTTCGTAGATCGCGAATTCGTCTTCGACCTGCATGCCCAGCGCCTGCTCGAATGCGTCACGGTTGGCGTGGGCGGCATACGCGCGCTGCTCTTCCCCGCCCAGGTTGGACTGGAAGATGCCCGCGGCACTGACCGGCAGGAAATCCTCGTAGACGATCGGGTCGGCGCTGGCCAGGCCGGCTGCGATCAGTGCTTCGGCCGGCAGGTCGCCGATGGCGGACGGGTCGGCGCGGCCGGCGTCGGTGAGGGCATAGCGGTAGTAGCCCAGGCCTTCGCGACGCAGGGTGGCGTGGTCGTCCGGGAACCCGGTGAATGCAGCAGCCAGGCGGGTCGGATAATCCTGCCCGGTGCTGCCGGCGCCGCCACTGTCGCGTGCCTGGGCCAGCAGCTGGTCGTACAACGCGCGGCCCTTCGGGGTGAGCGCCAGGCCACGCTGTTCGATCTCACCGAAACGCGCGGTGTGGGTGCCGGCATCGGCCGCCTCGCCCGACGGGAAGTGCACGGTTTCCTGCAGCGCCTTGAAGCTGGTCTGGCGCAGCAGGATCGGGCAGCGGCGCGGCGGTGGGCCTTCGACCACGGCCTTGGCATCGATGCCGCGCGCGAGCATGGCCGCCTGCGCAGCGTCGATGTCCAGCGTGCGCGGGGTGAGGTGGTTGATGTGCGGGCCACGGAAGCTGACCACGTCGGCAATCAGGCGGTGCGCGTCGTGCAGGGCGTGGTAGGTGGCCAGCGACACGGTGGCATCCCCGTGCCAGCGGAAGGTCTCCAGCGATTCGATGACGAAGCGGCGGGCATCGTCCTGGCTGAGGCCACCGTCGCGCTCGGCCTGGTCGATCAGGGCCAGCGCGGTGTCGGTGAAGATGCGGCGCCGGGCCAGGATGCGCGCCGATTCCTCGCGCAGCGCGGCGTCTTCGATCAGTTCCAGCCGCAGCAGCGAGGTGAATACCCGGAACGGGTTGTGCGCCAGTGCCTTGGCGGTGCGCGGACGGAACGCGGTGGAATGCACCGGCACGCCGGCCACCGACAGGTCGTAATAGCCCACCGGGTGCATGCCCATCACCGCGAACAGGCGGCCCAGCGTGGCCAGTTCCTCGGCGGTGCCCACGCGGATGGCGCCGTGGCGCTCCTGGTCCAGGCGGCTGCGTTCGTCGGTGCGGTCCAGCTGCTCGGCCAGTGCCGGGTTGGCGGTGAGCACGGCATCGTTGATCTCGGCCACCAGGTCCACCAGCGTGCCGTACAGCGGCACCTCGGTGCGGTACATGGTGGACATGGCCTGGGCGAACAGGCTGCGGATATCGTCGGGTGAAACGAAACGGTCGGCGCTCATTACGTACTCGGCAACGGATCACGGGGGAAGGTGCAGCAAGCGCGCATTGTCGCCGAGGGCGGGGGGTTACCGCGATCTGCACAGCAACAAAGGGGCGTTTGCGGGTAGAGCCACCCCATGGGTGGCTGCCCTTGGCGACCATGGCATTCCGTGCAGCCACCCATGGGGTGGCTCTACCCGGTGCGGGCGTGCGCGGATCCGTGCAGCCACCCGTTCGGGCGTGCGCAGAAATCTAGCGCGCGGGCGGCGTGGGGTTGCTCGCTGCGCGCTGGCGCTGGGCGCGGTCGCCGAGCTGGCGCTGCAGGGTGGCGTCCAGCGTGATCGGGCGGTCCCAGTGGTCGTGGCTGGCCACGATGGCGTGGCGCAGCGCGCGCCAGTGCAGGTTGGTCGGCGTGACCGGCAGCGCGGCCACCACGTCCTCCCAGCGCTTGGGCTGGCCCTCTTCCGATACCGCGCGGCTCCAGGCCTGCACGCTGTCGCGGCAGGAGCGCTCGATGGCATGGGCCCAGAAACAGGCGAAGTAGATGTCACCCGCCTGCCAGCCGTGGGTGTACATCAGCGCGGCGATGTAGCCGCGCGACACGCCGGCATAGCGCGCCACCTCGTCCAGGAAACTGTCCGGGTAGCGTTCGGCATAGTGGTTGATGTCCTGCAGCTGGCCGTCCACCCACGCGTCGCCGGTATCGACGACATACGCCTCGGACTTTTCAGCAGTCTGCTGCGCCGATGCCGCCCACGGCAGCATCAGCACCAGCAGCACCAGCCACGTGCGCAAGTTCATGGGACACCACCGCCGCCGCGCTGCATGCCGGTCAGGCCTGCGCGGCCTTGGCTTCGATGGCGCGCAGGGCCTGCGGCCAGTCGAAGGCGGTCGGGGCGTCGACCATGCGCGGTTCGTCGTCGGCCACACCGTGCTGGGTTTCATGCGCCCAGGTCACCGCGTACGGGGTGTGGATGCCCCAGCCGCCCAGGGTGATCACCGGTTCGATGTCCGAGCGCAACGAGTTGCCGACCATGCAGAAGCGCTCGATCGGCAGATCGAATTCTTCCAGCACGCGCGCGTAGGTTTCCGGGTCTTTCTCGGACACGATCTCGATGCGCGGGAACAGGTCGCGCAGGTTGGCCAGCTTGATCTTGGCCTCCTGGTGGAACAGGTCGCCCTTGGTGATCAGCACCACCGGATAGTCCCGCGCGATCTCGGTCACCGACTCACGCACGCCGTCGATCAGCTCGACCGGGTGGCGCAGGGTGTCATGGCCGATGTCCAGGATCTGCTGCAGGTCGCGCGCGCTGATCATCTGCTGGGTGATCTCGATGGCCGCCTCGACCATCGACAGGGTCATGCCCTTCACCCCGTAGCCGAACACGCCGAGATTGCGCTGCTGGACTTCCAGCAAGTGGCGTGCGGTCTGGGTGTCGTGCACGTCGATATAGCGCGACAGGATGTCGAGGTAATCCTGCTCGGCCTTGCGGTAATAGTCTTCGCTCTTCCACAGCGTGTCGTCACCGTCAAAACCGACCAGGCCGATGGCGCCGGTGGGCGCGGGCGAGGAGGTCATCATCGGATAAGGATAACAACAGCGCCGCGCCAGCCCAATGACATCATCGGCTCACTGGCCGAACGGCCGCGGCCCGTCCCAGCCCAGTACGCCGCGCTGCGGCAGCTCGATGCGGGTAAGCAGCCACTGGCCTGGACCTTGCCAGCTGAATTGGCGGTAGCTGCTGGCCAGCTGCCCGGTCTCCTGCCACCACGCCATGAGCGCGGCCGGGCCTTCGGGATCATGCGGCTGGTACTGGAACGGCAGGCCGCGGGTGTTGAGCTCGCCCAGCACCTGCTGAAGGGCTGTGTTGGCCCAGCGCGGGCCGTGGTCGTCGAAGGCGATGGATTCCGCGCAGCCGCCGGGCGAAGCACCGGTGACCACCACCACCTCGCCGGGCGCCAGGTGCGACACCCGTTGCGGTGGCGGTTCGCCCGGAACGGGAAGGTAGACGTCGAAGGGAGGCCGGCGGCCGGGATGATCCATGGTGTCCATCTTAAAAGAAGGGCGGCCGAAGCCGCCCAACCCCTACCTGCCGTTCACCGGTGTCCAGCGGTGTTCAGCCCTTGCGCTCAATGCACTGGATGCTGCACGTGGATCAGTTGCCCGGCTGTGCGCCGCTGCCACTGGCCGCCTTGCCCTGCTGGGCCGCCACGTACGCCTTGTACTCGTCCGGCGAAAGCTCGCCGTCCTTGTTGCTGTCGGCCTGGTCGAACACCTGGGCAAGACCCGCATTGACCTGTGCTTCGGGCTTGCTGATGGTGCCGTTGCCGTCGGTATCCACACTGGCCCAGGTCTGGCCACCACCACTGGCCTGCTGCGAGGCCTGCGCGGCGGCACCGGCGGCTGAATCTGCCGCCTGGCCGGCCTGCGCCGCTGCCTGCTGGGCCTGCGCGGCCTGGTTCTGTGCCTGCGCGGCGCTCTGCTGCGCGGACTGGGCCATCGCCGGAATGGCCAGCACACTGCCTGCGGCGACGATCAGGGCGATCAGGGGCTTGCGGTTGCGAATAGTCATTGGGTGGTCTCCTGCTATTGGGGTGTTGCACGGTTCGTTGTTTCCGCACGGCCCCACACTGCCACCCCGTTTGTGAATCAACTTTGCGCCGCAATCGGCGTGCGCACGCGGTGTTAACCACCTGCCCACGCGCGTCGTTTACCGCACAGGTTATGTGCAGGTGAGCAGGTAGTAAGAAGAGCATTCAACCGGCGCGGATTTAACCGGATGCAAACGGAATATCAGCCTTGGCTGGCGTTTTTTTCGCCTGAGCGCGAACTGAATATCATCCAGCCCAATGCAACACCGCCGAGTGCACCGGCCACTTCCAGTACCACCCGCGAGCCCAGTTCGTTGGGATCGTGGATGCCGGCCAGGAACAACCGCGCGTACAGCGGCGACTCCAGGCGCATCATGCCCATGTAAAACAGCTTCCACGCATCGATGCCGGCCGATACCACCACCGCCATCACGCAGGCCCAGCCGATGGCGTGCCCGGCGGTCCAGCCCAGCGCGCGGCACAGCCGATGCCACAGCGCATATACCAGCAGGCCGACCAGCAGCGCGATCAGGCCGGCTTCCAGGGTTCCGAGCAATCCAAAGTGCAGCGGCAGGTTCATCGTGGTCCGGGCGGCGTGTCAGGCCACAGTGTAGCGGCGCAGCCCGCGCCCACGCTGCTCAGCGCACCGGCACGTCGTAGGCGGTGTGCGGGTCCGGCTCGGGGCGGAGGGTGTAGTGCCACCACTCCAGCGGGTAGTTGGCAAAGCCGTGCCGGGCCATCGCCTGTACCAGCCGCTGGCGGTTGGCACGCTGGGGCGCGCTGATGTCCGCGGCATCGGTATGCGCACGCGGGCCGAAGAAGTCGAAGTCGGTGCCCATGTCCAGCGCGATGCAGGGGCCTGCGCGGCAATCGAGCAGGGTCAGGTCGACGGTGGCGGCGCGGCTGTGTCCGGAGGTCTCGGCGATGTAGCCGCCCAGCAGCGCCGGCTTGTCCAGGTCGGGGTACTGCAGCGCCTTGCGCGACTGTTCGGAAGGGTCGTGGGCCCAGGCCACGAATGCCGTGACCGACTGCGCGGGCCGGTAGCAGTCGAACACGCGCAGCCGGTAGCCTTCGGCCCGCAGGTCCGCTTCCACCGCGGCCAATGCGGTGGCCGCCGGGGCCAGCAGCAGGCACTTGGGCGCGTCGTAGCCGGGCACGGGGCGGGCGGTGAAGTTGTTGCTGCCGGCGTAGCGGATGTCCAGCGCGATGTCGGGCACCTGGCGGGCAACGTCGACCAGCCCGGCCTGCTCGACCGTGCGGGCGGGCGACACCTGTACCGGCTGCGCCTGGGCACCGCCGATAGCGGCCACCATCAGCAAGGCGCTACGGGCAATCGCCGATGCGGGTGAACTGCAGGTCCTGGTAGTCATAGCTGAAGTCGATATCCGGGTCGATGGCGCGCAAGGCAAGCGTGGGCGGCGTGCCCAGCTGCGGCTGCAGCCAGGGCTCGGCATCGGCCCCGAGCGTATCCCACTGCACCAGCCAACGCCCGCCCACCTGCATCACCGTGCCCTGCAACTGGGGCGACTTCTCCACCTGGAAACGCAGCTGGCCATCGCGCGGGCACACACTTGCCGGCCCCAGCCACGGGTCGCGGTAGCGGCCCTGCCAGGTGGCCGTGGCCTGCAGGCTGGCCGGCGTGCGCGCACGCGTGTCCGGGCGCACGTGGCCGCTGTGCCGGCGTTGCTGCTGTTCGTCGCGCAGCAGGCGCGCGTAGTCCAGCACGCCGCGGGTGTCATCGGGCGCGGTGTAGTGCCGCAGCGCGGCCTGCATCAGTGCGGTGCGGGCGTCTTCGGCCTCGCCGTTGATCAACACCACCACGCCCACGTGCTGGTCTGGCAGCAGCGCCAGCGAGGAGTACATGCCCGACAGCGTGCCGGTATGGGCCACCTTCCACTGGCCATCCAGATCCGACAGGCGCCAGCCGTAGCCGTACGCGGAAAAATGCGCGTTGTCCCACTGCCGCTGGCGCGCACCGATCGGCATCGGCATGTGCGCGGTCCACAGCGCGCGGCGCTGCGCGTCGCTGAGCCAGCCCGGCACCTGCGCCGGGTCCAGCAGCACCTGCATCCAGCGGGTCATGTCCTTGAGGCTGCAGCGAATGCCGCCGGCGGCCATGGACGCCAGGTCCGGGCTGGTCTCGGCATCGGGCTGGGTAATCACGTTGCGGCCGTCGCGGCGTGCGTGCGGCTGGGCCACGTTGCCCACCGCCGCCACCGACCACGCGCCCACCTGGCAGCGCTGCATGCCCAGCGGCACGAACACTTCCTCGCGCAGCAACTGGTCGTATGGCTTGCCACCCGCACGGGCGGCGACTTCACCGGCCACCACGTACATCAGGTTGTCGTAGGCGTAGCCACTGCGGAAGCTGGTGACCGGCTTCAGGTGCGCCAGCCCGGCCAGGATGTCCTGCCGGGTGAAGGCGTTGGGCTCGGGCCACAGCATCAGGTCACCGGCCCCCAGGCCCAGGCCGCTGTTGTGGATGAGCAGGTCGCGGACCTGCATGTGCTCGGTCACCCAGGCATCGTGCATACGGAACTGCGGCAGGTAACGGATGACGGGGTCGTCCCAGCGCAGTGCGCCGCGGTCGACCAGCCGCGCCAGCAGCGCGGCGGTCATCGCCTTGCTGTTGGAGGCAATCTTGAACAGCGTGTTCTCATCGATGGCCTCACCGGTGCCAGCGCGGCGCTCGCCCGCGGTGTGCTGGTAGACCAGCTGGCCGTCTTCCACCACGGCCATGGCCAGGCCCGGCAACGCGTAGTGCTGCCGGGCCTGGTCGAACATCGGCTGGAAAGGCGGTGCGGGCGCCGCGGCGGCGCTGGCTGATACAGCCAGGGCCACCACGCCTGCACGCCACCGGTGCACCCTCATCGCGCTCATCCCATCAGTAGTTCCACGTCACCGTGAGCTGTGCATAGCGCGGCGACTGGAAGCCGGTGCCATAGCCGTACATCGGGTTGGGCGTACCGATGCTGTCCTGCGGCTCGTAGTCCTGGTCCACCGACACGATGCGCTGCTGGTTGAGCACGTTGTACACGGCCAGCTTCACATTGATGTCCTGCGGCACCGGCACCTTGTAGGCAATGCTCATGTCCAGGTCGTAGGTCCACGGCGTGCGCCCATCGCCCCCGCGCGGGGAGTGCACGAATACCCGTTCGGACGGCACCGTGGCCTGGCAGTTGGACACGCACACGTAGTAGCTGTGGAAATCGGTGTCGTCGAACGGGTTGCCGGCGCCGAAGCGGGTGATCGGGCTGCCCGACTGGATGCCCAGGGTGGCGGCCACGGTGAGGTTGTCGGTCAACGCGTAGCTGCCGCGGAACTTGAACTGGTGGCGGCGGTCGTTGGCCAGGTAGCCGTAGCCGCGGTAGTTCACCCACGGGTTGTCGAAGTTTTCGGTACGCCCGGAATCGGCGAAGTCGGTGTCCGAGTTGACCGGGCCTTCGGCGTTGCCGCGCCCATAGGCCAGCGTATAGGACGCATTGAAGCCCCAGGTGCCGTCCCACGCACGGTCCACCTGCAGTTCCAGCGCCTTGTAGTCGCGCTTGGGCTTGACCCAGCCGCGCTGGCCCACGTAGTTACCGTCATCGTCGTACAACGCCCAGCCTTCGCGCGAGGTGTCGATGTCGATCCAGGCATCGTTGCTGCCGTCGCAGTTGCTGTCGCCCCACACAGTGTTGGTGCGGCCGGGGTTGCCCATGATCCACACACCGTCGATGGCGCCGCACTGGCCGGTGGCGGTGATGTTCATGTCGTCGATGGCGTTGTGCAGGCGGCGGTAGGTGACGCTGGCGGCCACCGACCACGATTCGCTGAGCATGTGCTGGAAGCCCAGGATCGCTTCATCCTGGTACACCGGATCCATCTCGCGGTTCACCTCGGCGCGCAGGTCCGGCACGCTGCCGTCGCCCTGCGAGTTGTCCACCGGGCCGATCTGGCCGCCAAGCCCGGGCACGTTGTTGGCCGCGCCGGAATAGCCCAGGAACTCATACCAGGTGCGCTCGTCCAGGAAGCCGCCAGCCTGCTTGATGTTGATCACGTTGGCCACGGGCAGGAAGTAGCGGCCCAGGTTGCCGAACAGCTTGGTGGTGCCGTCGCCGCGCATGTCCCAGGAGAAGCCCAGGCGCGGGGCGATCATGTTGTCGATCTTGATGTAGCTGTTGCCGTCGCCGCCCTTGTTGTCGAAGCCTTCCACGCGCGCGCCGATGTTCAGCAGGAAATTCGGGGTGACCTGCCAGTTGTCTTCCAGGTAGTAGGCCGAGTTGATGGTCTCGAACGAACCGGCCACTTCATAGCGGCGGGTGCGCACCACCAGCCCGCTGGCCGGCACGATGCCGCCGTTGAGCGAGCTGCCCGGGGTGCGGTAGTACACGTCGTAACGCAGCCCGCCCGGACCGGGGTAGGCGCGCTCGTAGTCGGAGGTGTTCTCTTCGCGGTCCAGGCCGAAGCGCAGCAGGTGGTCGCCGATGGACCATTCAAAATCCGCACGCGCGGCCTTGCGCGTGTCCAGCGCCGATTCCAGCTGCGAGCTGCTGGTGCAGCTGCGGTCGCCCTGCAGCGCGGTGGGTACACCCTGGCTGGCGGTGCGGTTGTCGAACACGCGGTTGCAGTTCTGGTCCATGAGGCTGCTTTGCGAGCGGTTGCGCTTGTTCTCGCCGTACATCAGCTTCATGGTCAGGTCGTTGTTGACCTGCCAGCTGTAGGTGCCCGACCAGTTCTTGCCACCCACGGTGTTGTAGATCTGGTTGGTGCTGTCACCCACCGCACGACCACTGGCGTAGTCGTAGCGGTACACGTCGGTGATGGTGTCGCTTTTGTCGGAGAAGCCGAACAGCGACAGCATCTGGTTGTCGGTGATCTGCCAATCCAGCTTGCCGCCCCAGAACGGGTCGTCGGCCTTGCCGGCATTGAACACGGTGCCTGCGTCGTTGGTGGAATGGGGCGTGTAGTCGCGCGCTTCGTACATGCCGAAGAAGAACAGCTTGTCCTGCACCAGCGCGCCGGAGGCGAACACGTTGAGCGCGCTGCGGCTGTAGTCGTCGCGGCTGGCGGTGATGTAGCGGCTGCCGTCGGCGGTGTAGCGGTCGCGTGCCTGCGACTGCCAGGCGCGCGGCTCGAACACCAGCTGTGCACCGGCCTGGAAGTCGTTGCTGCCCGAACGGGTCACCGCGTTGATCACACCACCGGTGCTGCGCCCGAACTCCACCGAGTAGCCACCGGTCTTGACCTGGAATTCCTGGTAGAAGCCGAACGGCACCGAGGAGAAGCCCACCCGGTTGTAGAAGTCGGTGACGTTCAGGCCGTTGATGTAGACGGTGTTCTCGGCGACCGACGAGCCGCCGAAGGAAATGCCCTGCCCCCCCAGCGACCCCTTGCCCTTGACCGCACCCGGCGCGAGCAGCGCCACGGCGGTGATGTCACGGTCGACCGGCAGGCGCGACAGCTCTTCGCGGGTGATGTTGGTGGCCGACTCGGTGGACTTCACATCCACCATCGACACCACCTGCGGCGCGCGTACTTCCACCGCGCCCAGCGTGCTCACCCCGCTCACCGGTACATTGACCGTGGTGGCGCTGCCCAGGCCCACGTTGATCTGGCCCACGCGGGTCGGTGCGCCGCCGGCAACGGCCACCTCCAGTTCGTAGGTGCCCACCGGAAGCAGCGGAATGCGGTAACTGCCATTGGCCTCGGCGCGTACCGAGCGCACAAAGCCGGTGGACGGGTTGCGCACCGTCACCGTGGCGTTGTCCAGGCGTTGGCCCGGGTCGGTGAGCAGCTTGCCCACCACCGCGCCGTCCTGCGCCATCGCCACCGGCGCCAACGTGCCCAGGCACGCCCCCAACGCGACGCACAGCGCCGCCCGCTTCAACCTGTTCGTGTTCATTCCCTGCTCTCTCCTGCAGATATGGAATCGTGGGTGGTGCCGTTTACCGCTTCACCGCCAGTGGCACGATGTGCGACTGGAAGTCGTAGTTCCATTGATCGAAGTACAGGTTGCCGCCATCCCACTCGACCTCGCCGCGCTGCGAATCCACCGTGTCCGAGCGCGGGAAGCGCTTGGCCGGGACCAGCGGCTGGCTGAAGGCGTCGTTGAAGGCGATGCGGTAGGCATCGAGCCCACCAAAGTAGAAATCGCGCAGCGCCGGCTGCGGGCTGTCCAGGCGGCCGGTGGTGACATCCATCGGCACCCAGCCATACGGGGCCAGGTACAGCGCGCCCCAGTCGTGCAGATTGGTGTAGCCCACCGCGTCGTCGGCATAGACCATGCCCGACTGCCAGCGCGCGGGAATGCCGTTCATGCGCAGCAGAGTGATCAGCAGCAGGGTCTGTTGGCCGCAGTCGGCGTGGCCGGCGTGCAGCGCGTAGTCGCTGATGTTGGTCAGGGTGGAATACTCGCGCGCGCCGGCCCACGGGATGCGGTCAACCGCATCGAACAGCCGGCGGGCCACCTCGTAGGGGCGGGTTTCGCCCTGCAGCACCTGGTCGGAGAACAGCCGCAGGGCCGGGGTGAAGCGCACGTGCGGCGGCTGTTCGGCCAGGTACGGGGCCAGCGCCGCGTCGGTGGGCGTGGGCCGTACCACGGCCGGGTCGATGCGGGTGTGCCGGGCGTGCACGGTGAGCGCGTAGCGGACTTCGAAACGGGTGGGCTGCCCGGCCACGGCGGTGCCTTCCAGGTACGCAGTGCGTTGCAGCGCGCTGGCCGGCGCAATGCGCGCCTGGCCGGGCGTGCTGCCGCGCCACTGGATCTGCTCCTGCTGGCCGGCGATCGCGCGCGGGTACGGAATCCAGGCGCGCAACGTGGTGCCGGCGGGCACCGCATCGGCCTTCACCGTGAGCGACTGGGTTACCTCCACCCGCTGCGGCAGCACCGACGACTCTCCCGATGCCGCAGCCGCCTCCACCACCTTGGCGTGGTACGGGGTGAGGTGTTCGAACGGACCGTCGCTGGGCAGTGGCGCGTCGGCCCGGCGGCGCGCACGCGCCTCCTCGCTCAGCCGGAACAGGTTCGACGGCGCACGCTTGAAGTAGAACCGGGTGCCGTCGATATCCAGGTGCTCCAGCAGCCCCTGCCGGTCCCAGCGCTCGAATTCGTCATCGCGCAGGTCGGGAATCGAACGCCGCACGGCGTCTTTGGCCGCGGCGGTGTCCAGGCTGAAGTCCAGCCGGATCCGCCGCATGCGCTCGCGCTGGAAGGCCAGCGTGTGTTCGTCGTAGGCCGCTGGCGGCGTGCTGCCGTGCTTGGCGATGCGCTGCTCGGCGCGGGCGAAGTACCCGGCATCGATGAGATCGGCGACGCGCGCGCGCTCGGCTGCGTCCTCTACCGTGCCGGAAGCGGCACGACCGGCCTGGGCCGACGGCACCGACAGCAGCCCCGCCACCAGCAGGCTGGCGGCGACAGGCACTCGCGGTAGGCGAACGGCGGGTTTGCGAACAACACGATCCACAGCGACACTTCCCCAGCGCGGGTGGTAAGGGCTGTGTAACACGGGCCGTGACGCCGGTCAATAATTTATTCTTGCATTCCACAGCGAAAGGAATAAGTATTCCATGACACCCGCCGGCGCTGGAGGACGTGCCCCATGAATCATCCAGAGCTGCGCTGCGACCATTGCCAGGCCGGCTTCGTGCCAACCGGGGCGCAGGCCGTGTTGTTCGAGACCTCCCGCGCCAAGGGCATGCGCCTGGTGATGCTGGACTGCCCGCACTGCCACCACGGCACGGCGGTGAACCCGAGCCAGCCCGGCGCCGCACGCACGGCGGACCCTACGCCTTCCCTGCCCTGCCCGGAACGCGCCTGCACCGGCGAAGCCTGTTGGGTCGATACGCTGCAGCCGCGGGTGTGGGGCTGCGGCAGCTGCGGCACCACCTGGGCCGACCGGGCGGCGCTGGACGCCGCCATTGCAACCGCCATCGCGCGCTTCTCCTGGCGCGCCCACGCCTACGTTCGCGCGGGCGGCCACTACCGCGCCGCGCCTTCGCTGCCGGCGCGCTATGAAGCCGATGTGGCCACGGAGTGGGCGGCATGACCCGCGCTGCGCCCGCCAACCTGCCCACCGAGGACAGTGCCGCCATGACCCGTTTCCGCCCTGCGCTCTGGCCCGCCACCGCGAACCGCGTGCTGGCGCTGTTGCTGGCCGTGGCCAGCGCGCCCGCATGGGCCGCCGATGGCAGCGCGCCTGGCCAGCCCGATCCGGGCGCGCCGCTACCGTATGTGGTGGGCCTGCATGAGGCCTACCTCACCCCGCAGTACTGGGCTGCGCGCCTGCCCAACGCCGATGCGCTGATCCTGGACCGTGCCCAGATCCAGGCGCAGAACGCGCGCATGCGCGCCGACGATGCCTCCATCCACGACCTGCGCGCGCTGCCCGCGCAGCTGCCGCGGGCGCAGGTACTGGCCGCGGTGCAGGCGTTGTCGAAGTGGCCGGAGAAAACCCTGTACGGCGTGGATGGCAAAACGCTGGGGGCCTCGCAGCGCACCGCCAGCCTGGACAACCTGGCACTGGCCGCCATTCCCGCGCAGCGCGCGCTGCAGTACGGCCTGGTCACCCATCGCGCCGCACTGCGCACCTTCCCCACGTCGCTGCGGGTATTCACCACCCAGGGCGACACCGACATCGACCGCTTCCAGGAGTCGGCGCTGTTCCCCGGCGACGCGGTGGCGGTGCTGCATGAAAGCGCCGATGGCCAGTGGCTGTTCGTCACCAGCGAGCGCTATGCGGCGTGGATCGAGAAGCGCTTCGTCGGCATCGGCGATGCAGCCACGGTGCTCGGCTACGGCCAGCACGGGCCGTACCGGGTGATCACCGGCGCCACCGCCTTCACCGCCTACACGCCGGAAGAACCCCGCGTATCGCGGCTGCAGCTGGACATGGGCGTGCGCCTGCCGGTGCTGGCCAACTGGCCGCCGGGCACGCCGGTGAACGGCCAGCAGGCACACGCCGGTTACGTGCTGCAGCTGCCGGTGCGCAATGACGATGGCCGCCTGGCGCTGGTACCGGCGCTGCTGCCGCGCGCGCAGGACAGCGCGGCCGACTACCTGCCGCTGACCCCGCGCACCCTGCTCACCCAGGCCTTCAAGTTCCTCGGCGAGCGCTACGGCTGGGGCCACGACTACGACACCCGCGACTGCAGCGGCTTCGTGTCGGAGATCTACCGCAGCGTGGGCGTGCTGATGCCGCGCAACACCAGCGCGCAGGCGGTAAGCCCGGCGCTGGACCGTATCGCCTTCACCGGCAAGGACAGCAAGGCCCGGCGCACCACGGCGGTGAACCAGCTGCAGGTGGGCGACCTGGTCTACATCCCCGGCCACGTCATGATGGCCATCGGCCATGTGGATGGCCGCACCTGGGTCATCCATGACACTGCCGGCGGCAGCTGGTCCGGCCCCGACGGCACCCGCGTGCAGGCGCACCTCAACGGCGTGTCGGTGACCCCGCTGGAGCCGATGATGGCCAGCGACACCGTGAGCTACATCGACCGCATCACCAACATCCAGCGCCTTCGAGCCCAGACTCCTGAATGAAGATCACCGACATCGAACTTGGCATGCTGCGCGTGCCGTTGAAGACCCCGTTCAAGACCGCGCTGCGCACCGTGGATACGGTGGAAGACGTGGTGGTGCTGGTGCGCACCGACACCGGCCATACCGGCTACGGTGAAGCGCCGGCCACCGCGGTGATCACCGGTGATACCCACGGCTCGATCATCGAGGCCATCAACAGCTTCATCAAGCCGCGCCTGATCGGCCAGGACGTGGCCAACCTCAACCATGTGTGCGCGCTGATCCAGGGTGCGATGGAGCGCAACACCAGCGCCAAGGCCGCGGTGGAGATCGCGGTCTACGACCTGTGGGCGCAGCTGCACAAGGCACCGCTGTACCAGATGCTGGGCGGTGGCGACCCGGTGATCACCACCGACATCACCATCAGCGTGGACTACATCGACAAGATGGTGGCCGATTCGCTGTCGGCGATCGAACGCGGCTTCGAGTCGCTGAAGATCAAGGTGGGCAAGGACATCGGGCTGGACATCGAACGGGTCAAGGCGATCCACGCCGCCGTGCAGGGCCGTGCGCTGCTGCGCCTGGACGCCAACCAGGGCTGGACCGCCAAGCAGGCGGTGCATGCGATGCGCACGCTGGAAGAGGCCGGGGTGGTGCTGGAGCTGCTGGAGCAGCCGGTGAAGGCCGCCGACATCAGCGGGCTGAAGTACGTCACCGACCGGGTCAACACGCCGGTGATGGCCGATGAGAGCGTGTTCAACCCCGGCCAGGTGGTCGACCTGATCCAGCAACGCGCCGCGGACATCATCAACATCAAGCTGATGAAGACCGGCGGGCTGTCCAACGCGATCCGCATTGCCGACATCGCCGCCATCTACGGGGTACCGTGCATGATCGGCTGCATGATCGAGTCCAGCATCAGCGTGGCGGCGGCCGTGCACCTGGCGGTGGCCAAGAGCGATGTGATCACCAAGGTGGACCTGGACGGGCCGTCGCTGGGGCAGTTCAACCCGGTCAGCGGCGGGGTGAATTTCAACGAGTCGGAGATCACCATCAGCGACGCGCCGGGGCTGGGCATCACCGAGGTGCGGGGCCTGGAGATGATCACGCCGCCGCGGTGGTGAGGCTGCCTGCACCACCTGCGGGTAGAGCCACCCCATGGGTGGCTGCTGTTCGCGCGATTCCGGTGTGCGCAGCCGACCAACGGTCGGCTCTACTTCGCGCGATGCCGCCTTGCGCAGCCGACCAAGGGTCGGCGCTACCCGGCAGCTTGCGTATGCTCTCCTTTCCGGACCTGATGCCCCACCCATGCCCCCTCTGGTGAAAATCCGCTCCGAGCGTGACCACATGTCGGCGATCGAACGCCGCATCGCCGACTTCATCCTCGACAACGCCCACCTGCTGCGCGACTACTCGTCCCAGCAACTGGCCAGCGCGCTGGGGATCAGCCAGTCCAGCGTGGTCAAGTTCAGCCAGAAACTGGGCTTCAAGGGCTACCCGGACCTGAAGTACTCCATCGGCGAGGCGGTGGCCCGCGCCGGCAACGGCACCCGGACCGAGGCGCCGGCCGCAGCCGACGACAACGCCTACATCGGCATCGCCGAGCGCCTGCGGCTGAGCAAGGCCGCCGCCGAGGAAGAGACCCGGGTGGCCAACCCGCAGGCCGATGTCGAGGCCATCGTGCAGTTGATCGACGCCGCGCCCAAGGTGTTCGTCTACGGCCTGGGCGACGACGGCCTGTACGCGCGCGAGTTCGCCATGCGGCTGTCTTTGCTGGGCATGCTCACCGTGCACCACGCCGACCCGATCCTGATGATGGCCAACCTGTCGGCGGCACGCGCCAACGATGTGATGCTGGTGTTTTCCGAGTTCGGCAAGCTGCCGCAGCTGTTCCAGCTGTCGCGCCAGTTCCAGGACGTGGGCGGCAAGGTGGTGTCGATCACCCGGCACAGCGCCAACCCGCTGCGCGCGCACGCCGATGCCTCACTGGTGCTGTGCGCGCACGACCCGGCGCCGCACCTGGCCCAGCTGCTGTACCGTGCCTCGTTGCAGTCCCTGCTGGATTTCGTCTTCGTGCTGCTGTGCCATGCCAACCCGGACCGCCACCGCCAGCTCGGGGTGAACCTGGAACGGATCGAACACCTGATCGACACCTGATCAACACCTGCTCTTCTGGAGTCCGCCACGATGCTGCCGTTGTTCCGATCCGTCTTCGCCGTCGTGCTGGCCACCAGCGCCCTGCCCGCCGCCGCGCTCACTCCGGCAGTAGGGCCGTTGCAGGACCACCACCAGATGATCGTGGTCGTCACTGACAGCTGGGATGCCGCCCATGGCCGGCTGCAGGCCTATGCACGCACCCCGCACGGTTGGGCGCCACAGGGCAGCGCATTCGACGTGGCCGTAGGCCGCAACGGCAGCGCCTGGGGCCTGGGCGTGGTACCGGCGCAAGGCGTTGGCCCGCACCAACCTGGTGACCCGGTGAAGCCCGGGGACCCGGTAAAGAAGGAAGGCGATGGTCGCAGCCCGGCCGGCGTCTTCACCATCGGCCCGGCCTTCGGTTACGCCCCGACGATCACCACCGCTCTGCCGTACCAGCCGATGCTGGCCAGCAGCTACTGCATGGACGTGCCCGATTCGCCGTACTACAACCGCATCGTCGATGCCGAGGTCGTGGGTAGCGACGCGGTGGAAGGCTCCACCGAGCCGATGCGCCTGGACCTGCACAACAAGGGGGATGTGCGCTATCGCAAGGGCTTTGTGATCGAGCACAACCCGAAGGCCGAAGCCCGCCGCGGCAGCTGCATCTTCGCCCACCTGTGGCGCACGCCCGGGGAGGCCACCGCCGGCTGCACCGCCATGCAGCCCGAACACATGCAGCGCCTGCTGGCCTGGCTGGATCCAACCAGGCGCCCCCTGTTCGTGCTGCTGCCGCGCACGCAGTACCAACAGATGCAGTACGACTGGAACCTGCCGCCCGCACCGGAAACCACCCGATGAGCGCCCCGGCCGATCCCCAACTGGAACGCGCGGTCAGCCGCTGGCAGATCGTCGGGCTGTCGATCAACGATGTGATCGGCAGCGGCATCTACCTGCTGCCCGCCGCCACCGTCGCCCTGCTCGGGCCCTTCAGCCTGTGGGGCGTGGTTGCCGCCGGCATCGTGGTGGCGCTGCTGGTGCTGTGCTACGCGCAGGCGGCCAGCTACTTCGACGAGCCCGGTGGCAGCTACCTGTACGCCCGCGAGGCGTTCGGGCGGTTTGCCGGGTTCGAGATCGGCTGGATGATCTGGCTCACCCGGATCAGCTCGGCCGCCGCGCTCAGCAATGCGCTGGCCGACGCAGTCGCCCGGTTCTGGCCATGGGCCGGGCACGACCTCGGCCGCGTGCTGATCATCGTGGTGTCGCTGGGCTTCCTCACCGCCGTCAACGTAGCCGGCGTGCGTTCGGCGGCGCGCACCGGGGTGATCCTGGTGATCGGCAAGCTGCTGCCGTTGCTGCTGTTCGTGGCAATCGGCGCGTTCTACGTCGACATGGATCTGGCCTTCTCCGGGGTCCGCCCGGACCCGCACGACCTGCAGCGCATGGGCGAGGCGGCGTTGCTGCTGCTGTACGCCTATGCCGGTTTCGAGAACATCCCGGCCGCCGCGGGCGAGTACAAGAACCCGCGCCGTGACATTCCGTTCGCGCTGATCACCATGATCATCAGCGTCACCGTCATCTACGGCGCGGTACAGCTGGTGGCACAGGGCACGCTGGCCAACCTGGCCGCCTCGCCCACGCCGCTGGCGGACGCGGCCTCCCGCTTCGGCGGCGAAGCGCTGGCGCTGATCCTCACCGTGGGCGCCACCATTTCCATCCTCGGCACCAACAGCAACACCATGATGATGGGCCCGCGCTTCCTGTTCGCCCTGGCCCGCGACGGCTACGGGCCGAAGCTGCTGGCCAACGTGCACCCGCGCTTCCGCACGCCGGCGGCGGCCATCGTGACCCAGGGCGTGATTGCACTGGCGCTGGCGCTGTCCGGTTCGTTCGTGCAGCTGGCGCTGCTGTCGATGACCACGCGCCTGTTCGCCTATATCGGCACGGCCGCGGCGGTGCTGGTGCTGGCGCGCCGTTTCCGCGACCGCCCCGGTGCGTTGAAGCTGCCCGGCGGCCCGGTGATTCCGGTGCTGGCGCTGGTGCTGTGCGTGGCGCTGTTCGTGAGTGCCAGCTGGCAGAACATCGCCGCCGCCGGCATTGCGTTCGCGGTGGGCGCGGTGATCTACATGCTGCCGCGCAAGGACCGACCGGCCTGAACAGACACCGCGCGGTGGCTGACGCTTGATGTGTCATTCACCTCGTGGGTCCACGGCGTTAACCGGCCACTGGGTAGGGTGGAGCCTCACCCAACCGGAGCCACCACATGCCTACTGATTACCAGATTCCCGGCCGGGTGCCGGAAGACGGTGTGCCGCGCCAGGCGGTATCGGACTATTGGCGCGAACGCTTCCCGAGCGAGCCGTACTACGACAACAGCCAGTTCTACGACGATTACGAGCCGGCCTACCAGCTGGGCCACTACTCCCGGGCCGACGAGATGATCCGCGCCTACGAGCAGGTGGAAGCCGAGCTGGAAACGCGCTGGGCGCAGGAACGCGGCAAGAGCAAGCTGACCTGGGAACAGGCGCGCAACGCGGTGCGCCGCGGCTGGGATGAATCCACTGCCCTGCACCAGTCGCACCTGGACAAGGGCGTGCCGCGCGGCACCTGAGGCAGCGCGCGGCACCTGCCCGCGCTTAGTCGCCGCTGGGCAGCGGCGGGATCTCGCGCACATTGCCACCCGCGGCCATCAGGTCGCGGGTGTTCTTCTGCACCGCCACCGCGCCGAACAGGCTCAGGGCGAAGGCCATGCCGTAGAAGCCCTTTTCGCTCAGCAGCAGCGTGGCGTTCCACAGGCCCACCAGCAGCAACAGCAGCGAGGCCAGCAGGGCGAACCAGCACAGCGCGTAGTACAGGCCGCTGACCGGAATGTCTTCGACGCGATCACGCACGCTCTTCTGCAGCGACACCGCCGCAAACAGCCCGAACAGCAGCAGGGTGAGGTAGTAGCCCTTCTCGTTGAGCGCCATCTCGGCGTTGAACAGACCAACCAGATAGGCCGCCGCGCCCAGCAGCAGCGCTGCCCACGAGGCGGCGATGAAGGCCGGGGACGGCTTGTGCACCTGTTGTTTCATAGGATCCAACTCCATTTGATGGCGGCAAGCCGCATACGCCGCCCCACGGGCAGCCCGCGCCAACGGTAGCCGATCACGGCCCGCGCGCCTACGGGGGATGACGTATGGTCCACGCCGCGTTGATGGGCATGCTGTACAACCATGGCTGGCCATCGCATCCCCACCCGGAGATTCCCCATGACCCGCAAGCTGCTGCTGTCGCTCGCCGTCACCCTCACCCTGCCCCTCTTCGCCACCGCCTGCGTGGCCGCTGACAAGGCGGCCGCCCCGGTCCTGAAGAAAGCCGAGTGGCCCTTTGCCGCTACCGAAGCCGGCACCTTCAACGAACCGTGGGCAATGAGCTTCCTGCCCGATGGCAGCCTGCTGGTCAGCGAAAAAGCCGGCACCCTGCAGCATGTGGACCTGAAAACCGGCAAACGCGCTGCCATCAGCGGCGTGCCCAAGGTGGCCTATGCCGGCCAGGGCGGCTTCGGCGACGTGCTGCCGCACCCCGGCTTCGCCAAGAACCAGCTGGTGTATGTGAGTTATGCCGAAGCTGGCGAAGGCGACACCCGCGGCGCCGCCGTGGGCCGCGCCCGCCTGGTGCTGGCCGCCGATGGCAGCGGCACGCTGCAGGACTTCAAGGTGATCTGGCGCCAGACCCCGAAGGTCGAAGGCGGCGGCCATTACGGCCACCGGCTGGCGTTCGGCCCGGACGGCAAGTTGTGGATCACCTCCAGCGAACGCCAGAAATTCGATCCGGCCCAGGACATGGGCGGCAACCTCGGCAAGATCGTGCGCCTGAACGACGACGGCAGCGTGCCGGCCGACAACCCGTTCGCCTCGCAGGGCGGCGTGGCCGCGCAGGTCTGGTCGCTGGGCCACCGCAATGCGCTGGGCATCGCCTTCGATGCACGCGGCAAGCTGTGGGTGCACGAAATGGGCCCGGCCGGTGGCGACGAACTCAACCTGATCGAGCGCGGCGCCAACTATGGCTACCCGATCGTGTCCAACGGCAACCATTACGACGGGCGCGACATTCCCGACCACAGCACGCGCCCGGAATTCGCCGCGCCCAAGGTGACCTGGACGCCGGTGATTTCGCCGGCCGGTTTCATCATCTACACCGGTACGCAGTTCCCGCAGTGGAAGGGCAGCGGCTTCATCGGCGGGCTGTCGTCCAAGTCACTGGTGCGGGTGGCCTTCGATGGCGACAACGCGCGCGAGGCCGAGCGCTTCGACATGGGCGAGCGCATCCGCGAAGTGGAACAGGGCCCGGATGGCGCGATCTGGCTGCTGGAAGACGGGAAGAACGGCCGGTTGTTGAAGCTCACCCCGAAGGGGTGAGTCACGGGCGTACCGGATAAACGCGTACCGACCAACGGTCGGTACCTACCGGGTGTGATCAACCGTCAGTAGTCACCGGCGCGGGTAGCGATCAAGGATCGCTACCCGCGCGGCACCGCGCATCGGTCAACGGTCAACGGTCAACGGGCATCAGGCAGGCATGAGGAACCGACCCGCGGTCGGCTCCCCGCTGATGCGCGCCGGTCAGTCCTGCACGGTCACGATGCCGACCTTGGCCTTGGTGCAGTCGTTGGCCGGGCAGATGCCGTTGATCCAGACCTGGCCGTTGCCCAGCATCACGCCCTGCCAATTGACGAACACATCGTCGAACTTCTGTCCGGTGATGGTCTTGGCGATGTCGGCGGTGATGATGCGGTCGTACTCGCGCTCGAAGGTGGCCGCGTCGGCCACCTTGCGCTTCTTGCCGCCCACGTTGACGCTCACCGGGTACAGCGGCAGGGCCGCCACCGCCTTGGCATCATGCGCAGCCACACCCTTCTGCAAGGCAGTGAACACCGCCTCATAGCGGGGCGCATCGCCGAGCAGGCGTTCAATGCGCTGACGAACGTCGCCCTCGCTGCTGTCGGCGCTGGCATCCGGTGCGGAAGCCGCGGGCGCGGTCTGCGCAGCCGCTTCGGCCGGCGTTGCCACCGCATCGGGCGACATGCCGGCCGCCGGCGCATCCTCGCTCGGCGTGGCGGTGGTGGTAGGCGGTGAGGTCGGCGCAGGAGCCGCCGCATCGGTCGCCGGTGGTGCCGGCTGCGAACACGCGGCCAGCAACAGGGTGGGAAGCAGAATTCGGATCGCGCGCATGCTGCGCTCCAACGATTATGCAAGGCAGCCAGCGTAACCGCCCAAACGTCAGCCGCCGATGACGGCACACCCTGCGCCACCGCACATGACGGCCCCACGCCCACACCACCGGGGTAGAGCCGACCGTTGGTCGGCTACCGTCACAGACGACCAACCCACAACGTAGAGCCGACCGTTGGTCGGCTGCCCCCAAGCGGAGACCGATGCGTTTGGGGCAGCCGACCAACGGTCGGCTCTACCGCCGGGGCGGCGGCGATGCCCCCACAGGATCAACCCGCCAGCAGCTCGAAGATCACCGGCTCGCCGCTCGCCGACGACGCACACACCCACAGCTCAAACTGGCCCGGCTCGGCGCGGAACACGCCGTCGCGGCCGGTGAAGCCCAGTGCATTGCGGTCCAAGGTGAACTGCACCTCGGTGCTCTGGCCCGGCTGCAGCGCCACCTTGCGGAACGCCTTCAGCTCACGCACCGGCCGCACGCGGCTGGCCACGCGGTCGTGGATGTACAGCTGCACCACTTCCTCGCCCGCCACCGCACCGGTGTTGGTGAGCGTGGTGGTGATGGTCAGGGTGTCGTCCCAGCCGAGTTTCTCGGCACTCAGCTGCGGCACGCCATAGCCGAACGTGGTGTAGCCCACGCCATGCCCGAACGGATACAGCGCCTCGTTCGGGATCTCGCGCCAGCGCGCCTTGAACTCGGACATGGTCGGCAGTTCCGGGCGACCGGTGCGCGGGTGGTTGTAGAAGAACGGCTGCTGGCCCGACACCTGCGGGAAGCTCACCGGCAGGCGGCCGGACGGGCTGTAATCGCCGAACAGTACATCGGCCACCGCATGACCGGTCTGGGTGCCCAGGTACCAGGTGATCGCCACCGCCTGCGCATTGCGCACCGCGCCCTGCAGCGCCAGCGCGCGACCATTGCGCAGCAGCACCACCAGCGGCTTGCCGGTCATGGCCACCGCTTCGGCCAGCGCCTGCTGGGCCGGCGGCAGGGTGATTTCCACGCGCGACTGCGCTTCACCGCTGTAACGCTGCGGTTCGCCCAGCGCCAGCACCACCACGTCGGCGCGCAGCGCAGCGGCCACGGCCTGCTCGATGCCGTCCTGCACGGCCGCTTCCAGGTCACAGCCCGGCACGATTTCCAGCAGCGCTTCGTCGCCAATCGCCGCACGCACGCCGGTCTCCAGGCTCACATAGCGCGACTTGTCGCCGAACAGGGTCCAGCAGCCTTCGATGTTCTCGCGGTCCTGCACGAACGGGCCGATCAGCGCGATCTTCTGCCCGGTCTTCTTCAGCGGCAGCACCGCGTCGGTGTTCTTGAGCAGCACGATCGAACGGCGCGCGGCATCGCGCGACAGCGCATCGTGTTCGGCGATGTGCGCGGTGGACGCTTCGCGGTCCAGGTCCAGCGAACGGTAGGGATCGTCGAACAGGCCGATCGCATCCTTCAGGCGCAGGATGCGGCGCACCGACTCGTCCAGCGTGGCCATCGGCACCTCGCCACTCTCGATCAGGCCCGGCAGATGCTCGGCGTAGAAGCCGCTCTGCATGCTCAGGTCCAGGCCGGCGGTGAACGCCTTGGCGGTGGCGTCGCGGTCATCGGCGGCATAGCCGTGGGCGACCAGCTCCATGTCGGCGGTGTAATCGGAAATCACCACGCCCGGGAACTTCCACTCGCCGCGCAGGATGTCGGTGAGCAGTTCGGCGTTGGCGCTGGCCGGCACGCCGTTGATGTCGTTGAAGGAGGACATCACGGTGAGCGCACCGGCCTCGAAGGCGGCCTGGAACGGCGGCAGGTGCACGTCGCGCAGGGTCTGCGGCGAGATGTCGACCATGTTGTATTCCATGCCGGCCATCACCGCGCCATAGGCGGCGAAATGCTTCGGCGTGGCCAGCAGCGCATCGGCGGCGCGCAGGTCGGGGCCTTGGAAGCCGCGCACGCGCGCAGCGGCGAACGCGCAGCCCAGCACCACGTCTTCACCGGCACCTTCGGCGCCGCGGCCCCAGCGCTGGTCGCGGGCGATGTCCACCGCCGGTGCGTAGGTCCAGTGCAGGCCGGCCGCCGTGGCTTCCACCGCGGTGGCGCGCGCGGTGCGCTCGGCCAGGTCGGGCTCGAAGCTGGCTGCTTCGCCCAGCGGGATCGGGAACACGGTGCGCATGCCGTGGATGACATCGGCCGCCAGGATCACCGGAATGCCCAGGCGGCTTTCTTCCAGCGCCACCTGCTGGATGCGGCGGCCGGCTTCCACGCCCACGCCGTTGAACAGCGATCCCACCTTGCCCTCGCGCACCTGCTGCAGCACCTGGTCGGCGTTGAGCACGTTGGCTTCCGGGTTCACGTCCGGGGCGAACGGCCGAACCATGTCGGCGAACACACCCAGCTGGCCGACTTTTTCTTCGACGGTCATCTTGGCAATGAGGGTTTCGATACGATCGGCGGCCACCGGCTGTCCTTATGAAAACGTTTACAAGGCCAGGATTCTAGCGTTCCCGGGCCCGTTGTGAATGATTTTGACGTTCATTTTTCTTCCCCGGGGGAAGAACCCCGCCACCGTGAGCGCGGTGGCGGGGGCACAGGAGCTTACTCCGCGGCGGCCAGGCGCTGTTGGCCGGCCATCAACATCGCATCGCTGGAGGCCTGGAACACACGCAGCCCGAAGGCCGGCAGCGTGGCCAGCAGGTGGTCGAACACGTCCGACTGGATGCCCTCGTACTCGCCCCACGCGGTGGTGCGGGTGAAGCAGTAGATCTCCAGCGGCAGGCCTTCGGTGGTGGGCTGCAGCTGCCGTACCAGCAGCGTCATGTCCGTATGGATGCCGGGATGCTGCCGCAGGTAGCGCTCCACATACGCGCGGAACGTACCCAGGTTGGTCACCCGCCGCGCATTCACCGCCGCCACGCCCTTGGCCTGCAGCTGCGCGTTCCACTGCTGCAGTTCGCTCTGCTTTTCGCGCAGGTACTCCCCCAGCACCGCGAACTGTTCCAGCTCGGCCAGCCGCGTCGCGTCGACGAAGCCCACGCTGTGCTGGTCCAGGTACAGCGCGCGCTTGATCCGGCGTCCGCCGGCCTCCTGCATGCCGCGCCAGTTCTTGAACGACTCGGTGACCAGCTTCTTGGTCGGGATGGTGGTGATGGTCTTGTCGAAGTTCTGCACGGTGATGGTGTGCAGCGCGATATCGATGACGTCGCCGTCGGCGTTCTGGCTGGGCATCTCGATCCAGTCGCCCAGCCGCACCCGGCCGTCGCCGCTGATCTGCACGCTGGCCACCAGCGACAGGATGGTGTCCTGGAAGATCAGCATCAGCACCGCGGTGGCCGCGCCCAGCCCGGTAACCAGGTAGCGCAGGTCCACGCCGGCCAGGGTGGCCACGATCGACAGCCCGGCAATGACGAAGATGACGATCTTGCCAACCTGCAGGTAGCCCTTGATCGGCTTGTTGCGCGCGTCGGGGCGGCGCTCGTAGATGTCGTTGGCCGCGTCCAGCGCGTGCGAGATCGCCAGCGCCACCGTGAGGATCGCCCAGGCCTGGCAGGCGCCGATGACGAAGGCCACCAGCGGCGCGGGCAGGTCGGGCACCACGGTGATGCCGGCGGCGATGACCTGGCTGGGCACCACGTTGGACAACCGCGACACCACCCGCATCACGTTGCTGCCGCGCCCACCGTGGGCGGTGCCGCCGGGCAGCCGGTTGATCAACCCGCGCAGGCCGCGCAGCAGGATCTTCTTGGTGACGAAATTGGCCAGCCAGGCGGCCAGCGCCAGCAGGCACAGCACCGCGGCGGTGTAGGCCCACGGCCAGGGTTCGAGGGTTCGCTGCAGGTCGTCCAGCCAACGGGTTGCTACTACTGCATCCAGCATCTTGGGGAGGTCTCCAGTTCTGGTTGCCGGGCAGAGCCCGGCACTACGGTGCTTCTGGTTGCCGGGCAGAGTCCGGCACTACGGTGCTTCTGGTTGCCGGGCAGCGCCCGCTCAGGACGCGCTGCGTTCGATGATCACGCCCACCGCGCGCGCGCCGCGCACGGCGCCGGGCTTGCTCAGCTTGAGGCGCAGCCACTCCACCTTGAATTCACGCAGCACGATCTCGGCGATGCGTTCGGCCAGGGTTTCGACCAGGCCGAAATCGGACTCGCGCACGAACTGCTCGATACGCTTGCTGACGGCCTTGTAGTTGAGGGTATCGGCAATGTCGTCACTGGCCGCCGGGCGACGGTTGTCGAAGCCCATTTCCAGGTCGAACCGCAGGGTCTGGCGGATCCGCCGTTCCCAGTCGTAGATGCCGATCAGGGCATCGATCTCGAGCCCTTCGATGAATACCTTGTCCATAGCCGTGCCACGTGGAAGATGCCGAACATGGTAACGGCGCGGGCCGGAACGTGCCGGGAACCGGGGGCAGATGCGGCCGGAGACGCCCAAAGACAAAGGGCCCCGCGGGGCCCTTTGCTTACCACCTTGTCCCCGGGGGGAGATGGGGATCACCCATCGGCATGTCCCGGTGGCACGTCATGATGACGCTACGTGATGCCAACGATAGCGGCAACCCCGGTGTGGCAGAACTGCAATGCAATGCGCACTGGATTCACACCGCACGCGCTTCTTGCAGGCGCACCCGGATAAACACGAAGGGCCCCATTCGGGGCCCTTCAGTGCAGGCGGTTCGATCAGCGCGATCTACACCGCCGGCAGCGTCGCCATGTCCCAGCGCGGGGTGACCTGCACCTGCGGTGGCGTGTGCTGGCCGGCTTCCAGCCGCAGCGCGCCAGCGAAGGCGATCATCGCGCCGTTGTCGGTGCACAGCGACGGGCGCGGGAAGCAGGCCCGGCCCCCACGGCGGGCCGCCATCTGCTGCAGCTTGGCGCGCAGCCGCTTGTTTGCGCCCACCCCGCCGGCCACCACGATCACATCAGTGCCGGCCGCATCCAGCGCGCGCTCGCACTTGATGGCCAGGGTGTCCACCACGGCGTCTTCAAAGCCCCGGGCGATGTCGGCGCGGGTCTGTTCGCTCTGGTCGCTGTCGCGCCAGGCCAGCAGCACCTGGGTCTTCAGCCCGGAGAAGCTGAAATCCAGCCCGGGCCGGTCGGTCATGGGGCGGGTGAACCTGTACTTGCCCGGGGTACCGCGCTCGGCCAGCGCCGCCAGCTGCGGGCCACCCGGGTACGGCAGGCCCATCAGCTTGGCGGTCTTGTCGAAGGCCTCGCCGGCCGCATCGTCCAGGGTCTCGCCCAGCAGGCGGTACTGGCCGATCCGGTCCACCGCCACCAGCTGGGTATGCCCACCGGACACCAGCAGCGCCACGAACGGGGCCTGCGGCGGGTCGTCTTCCATCAACGGGGCCAGCAGATGCCCTTCCATATGGTGTACACCGACCGCCGGCACCTCCAGCGCCCAGGCCAGCGAGCGGGCCACGCCCGCCCCCACCAGCAGCGCGCCGACCAGCCCGGGGCCGGCTGTATAGGCCACCCCGTCGATGTCGGCCACGCCCATCCCGGCCTCGGCCAGGGTCTGGCGGATCAGCGGCAGCAGCTTGCGCACGTGGTCGCGGCTGGCCAGTTCAGGCACCACCCCGCCGTACTCGGCGTGCAGGGCGATCTGGCTGTAGACCGCATGGGCGCGCAGGGCGTCCGGGCCAGCCAGGGCGGTGTCATACACCGCCACGCCGGTCTCATCACAGGAAGATTCAATACCAAGGACTCGCATACCGGGTATTATGGACCGCTGAGGCCCCGGCAGCGTTACCGCCAGCCCACCTGACACCACCTGTGGCCAAGAAGTTTGCCGGGGTGGGTTGCAACTTCTTTTGTCGCCGCTATAATGTGCGGCTCTCACCGGGCGTGACCCGGTTCTACTGTGTCCCGGAGATTCCATGCCCAGCGTTAAAGTCCGCGAGAACGAGCCCTTCGAGTTTGCGCTCCGTCGCTTCAAGCGCACCTGCGAAAAGGCCGGCGTGCTGGCCGAAACCCGCAAGCGCGAGTTCTATGAAAAGCCGACCCAGGAGCGCAAGCGTAAGGCTGCTGCTGCTGTGAAGCGTCAGCTGCGCCGGTCGTCGCGCGACGTTACCAAGCGTCAGCGCCTGTACTGAGTCGGACGCAACTTCGATGCGACAGGCCGCTGGTCTGTCGTGGCGGAGCCGAAGCCGGAACGCGCGAGCGTTGCCGGCTTTTTGCGTTCCAGTCGTTTGGCGTCCCTTTCCGCCCTTTTGACCGAATACGAGGTGTTCCATGAGCCTGAAACAGCAGCTCACCGATGACATGAAGGCCGCCATGAAGGCCGGCGAGAAGCACCGCCTGGGCGTGATCCGCCTGATGCTGGCCGACATCAAGCGCAAGGAAGTGGACGAGCGCATCGAGCTGGACGACGCCGCCACGCTGGCCGTGCTGGAAAAGATGGTCAAGCAGCGCAAGGATTCGGTCAGCCAGTTCGAAGCGGCCAACCGGGAAGACCTCGCCGTGATCGAGCGCGAGGAAATCCTGGTCATCGACCAGTACCTGCCGGCCAAGCTGGGCGAAGCCGAGATCGTGGCCGCCATCCAGGCCGCCATCGCCGAAACCGGCGCGGCCAGCCCGGCCGACATCGGCAAGCTGATGGGCGCCCTGAAGCCCAAGCTCGCCGGCCAAGCCGACATGGGCCTGGTATCCAAGCTGGTCAAGCAGCAGCTGGCCGGCTGATCGGACCAGGTAGCGACCCCCGGTCGCTACCTGCCGGGCCGGATGCCCACATCCGGATCCCGGTAGGCACCGACCGTTGGTCGGTGCACGCGTGCATGCGCACTGCCGCGCACACCGCTTCGCTTCACCCCGCCTTCGACCCGGGCCTGCAAAAATCGGGCGCATGTCTTCACTGCCACCTGCCCCCGCGTCCGACGCCGTTCCCACGCCCACCCACCACGGCGTGCCGCCCCGGCTGCACAAGTACGTCGACCGGCTGCAACGCAGCTTCCCCATGGCGGTGGGCAAACGCTTCGTCGATATCGACGTGCTTACCCAGGCCGCCTCGGTCTCCTTCTACGCACTGTTGTCGATGGCACCGCTGCTGGTCCTGCTGCTGTGGCTCACCGCCTCGCTGTACCCGCCGGCGCAGCAGGCGCTGATTGCGCAGATCAACGACGTGGCCGGCAGCAGCGCCGCCACCGTGGCCGATACCGTGCTCAAGAATGCCGACAATCAGCCCGACGTGGGCTCGCTGGCCGGGGTGTGGAGCACGCTGCTGCTGTTCATTGGCGCCACGGCGGTATTTGCCCAGCTGCAGAACGCGCTCAACCTGATCTTCAATACCAGCGGCGAGCGCCTGGACGGCATCGTGGCTTGGCTGCGCAAGCGCGTGTTCTCCTTCGGCGTAGTGCTGGCGCTGGGCTTCCTGCTGATCCTGTCGATGACCGCCACCACCATGCTGCAGGTGGCCTTCGCGCAGTTGCCGTCGGTGCTGCCGGCGGTGGGCTACCTGACCAGCCTGGCGCTGTACACGGTGGGTTTCGCCTTCCTCTACCACTACCTGCCCGACCGCCGCGTGGCCTGGCGGCAGGCCTTCATCGGCGGGGCGATCACCTCGGCGCTGTTCGCGCTGGGCCGCTACGCGATCGGCCTGTACATCGCCACGGTCGCCCCCGGCAGCGCCTACGGGTCGATGGGCGCGCTGGTGATCTCGCTGGTGTGGATCTACTACGCCACCGTGGTGTTTTTCGTGGGTGCGCTGATGACGGCGGTGATCGACGAGCGCCTGCGTGCGCGCCAGCACCTGGCCGCGGCGGGCATCCCCGCGCCGAAACCGGGCGAAGCGACCGGCAGCTAGTAGACTAGGCCGTCCCCCGCTTCCGTGCAGGGCCGTTACCGGCCGTGCCACTGCCTGCTGCCCATGGCCCGTATCCCCGACGCATTCATCGACGACCTGCTGGCCCGCTCCGACATTGTCGAGGTGGTGGGCAGCCGCGTGCCGCTGAAGCGCCAGGGCAAGGAATACGCCGCGCGCTGCCCGTTCCACGACGAGCGCTCGGCCTCGTTCACGGTCTCGCCGACCAAGCAGTTCTATCACTGCTTCGGCTGTGGCGCGCATGGCACCGCGATCAGCTTCCTGATGAATTACGACCGCCTCGAGTTTCTCGACGCGGTCGACGAGCTGGCCAAGCGCGTGGGCATGGAAGTGCCGCGCGACACCCAGCCGCGCACTGCCCAGCAGCAGGACGACAGCCGCGAACTGTACTCGGCGCTGGACGCGGCCACGCGCTTCTTCCAGAAATCGCTGGAGGGCAGCGACAAGGCGCGCGCCTACCTGGACCAGCGCGGCGTGGACGAGGAGAACCGCACCCGGTTCGCGATCGGCTACGCGCCCGATGGCTACAGCGCACTGAAAGATGCCCTGGGCAAGGACGAGCGGCGCATGAAGCTGCTCGACCGCGCCGGATTGTTCTCCAAGAACGACCGCGGCCACGTCTACGACAAGTTCCGCGACCGGATCATGTTCCCGATCTTCGACCGCCGCGGCCGCGTGATCGCCTACGGCGGCCGGGTCATGGAGAAGGACGACGGCCCCAAGTACCTCAACTCGCCCGAGACCGCGCTGTTCCACAAGGGCCGCGAACTGTACGGCCTGTGGCAGGTGCGCCAGGCCAACCAGAAGATCGAACGGCTGATCGTGGTTGAAGGCTACATGGACGTGGTCTCGCTGTTCCAGTACGGGGTGACCCAGGCGGTGGCCACGCTGGGCACGGCCACCACGCCGGACCATGCCGAGCTGCTGTTCCGCAATGCGCCGGATGTGTTCTTCTGCTTCGACGGCGACGCCGCTGGCCGCCGCGCCGGCTGGCGCGCGCTGGAATCGGTGCTGCCGCGCATGAAGGACGGCCGCCAGGCCTTCTTCCTGTTCCTGCCCGACGGCGAAGACCCCGACACCATCGTGCGCAAGGAAGGCAGCGCCGCATTCGACGAACGCCTCAAGCAGGCCACGCCGCTGTCGCAGTTCTTCTTCGACGAGCTTACCCGCGAGGTCAACATGGCCACGCTGGACGGCAAGGCGCGGCTGGCCGAGCGGGCCAAGCCGATGCTGGCGCAGATTCCCGACGGCGCCTTCGGCGACCTGATGAAGCAGCAGCTGACCACGCTTACCGGCCTGGGCGCCAAACCCACCGCGTCCGCGCAGCCCTCGCGCCCGCCCGCGCGCGCAGTGGCGCCCACCCAGCGGCGCAGCCTGGTGCGCGCGGCCATTGCGATCCTGCTGCAGCAACCGTCCCTGGCCATGACCCTGGAAGGCCATCACTTCAACGGCCTGCGCCTGCCTGGCATCGACCTGCTGCTGGAGCTGCTGGGCCTGGTGGAGCAGCGCCCGGACATCAGCACCGGCGCGCTGCTGGAGCACTTCGAGGGCCGCGAAGAGCAGGAGTCGCTGCACAAGCTGGCCGCGCAGACCCTGCCCGGCGATGAGGCCATGTGGACCCAGGAACTGCACGATGCGGTAGCGCAGCTGGAGAAACAGCTGTTGATGCAACGTCTGGACGAGCTTCAGGCAAAGCAGGGCCAGCAGGGTCTGGACGATACTGACAAGTACGAACTGCGTGAACTGCTCAAGGCGCGCAGCACCCTCCGCTTCTGACCGACGGAGTCGCCATGGCGCTTCCCACCCTGAAACCTGCAGCCTCCCTTCCCCGCTGCGTCCGTCTGGGCGTTTGTGCCGCACTGGTTGGGCTCGCCCTGCCCGCCTGGGCCACCGAACTGCCGTTCGCACAGCCCCGCCCGCAGCTGTACAGCGCCGGCCAGCCCAGCGCGGCGCAGCTGCAACAGGCCGCTGCCGCCGGCATCACCACCGTGATCGACCTGCGCCAACCCGATGAAGACCGCGGCTTTGATGAGACCGCCGCGGCCGAGCGCCTGGGCCTGCGCTACGTGCGTATTCCGGTGGCCGGTGCTGCCGGCCTGACCGACGCCAATACGCGCGCGCTGCGCACGGTACTGGCGCAGAGCAGCGGTCCGGTACTGGTGCATTGCGCCTCGGGCAATCGCGCCGGTGCGCTGCTGGCGCTGGTGCAGGCACGCGATGGTGCCTCGGTCGACCAGGCCCTGCAGTTGGGTCGCGATGCCGGCATGACCTCGCTGGAAGCGCCTGCCCGTGTCCTGATCGAACAAGCGGCCACGCGTTGAATCCGCGCGTCTTTCCCGCCCCTCTTTTCCCCCACACAGGAGCATGCCGCGCATGAAGCCCTGGTGGTCGCGCCTGCGACCGGACAATTTCACCCTCGCCCTGCTCTGCACCGTACTGCTGGCCTCGCTGCTGCCCATGCACGGCGCGGCGGCGATGGTGCTCGACGATGTCACCGACGTGGCCATCGCCGCGTTGTTCTTCCTGCACGGCGCGCGCCTGCCGCGTGAGTCGATCGTGGCCGGAATGCTGCATTGGCGCCTGCACCTGACCATCCTGGCCTGCACCTTCGTGCTGTTCCCGCTGTTGGGGCTGCTGTTCAAACCGCTGGATGGCTGGCTGCTCACGCCCGAGCTGTACATCGGCGTGCTGTTCCTGTGCGCGCTGCCGTCCACGGTGCAGTCGTCCATCGCCTTCACCTCGATGGCGCGCGGCAACGTCCCGGCGGCGGTATGCAGCGCCTCGCTGTCGAGCATCCTCGGCGTGTTCCTTACCCCGCTGCTGCTGGCCGTGCTGGCCGGTACCGAGGGCGGCATGCACAACCCGGTGCAGGCCATCGCCAGCATCATGCTGCAGCTGCTGGTGCCGTTCGTGGCCGGCCACCTGCTGCGCCCGTGGATTGCCGGCTGGGTGGAACGCCAGCGCGCGCTGCTGCGTTACACCGACCAGGCCACCATCCTGCTGGTAGTGTATTCGGCGTTCGGCGAAGCGGTCAGCGAAGGGCTATGGAGCAAGACACCACTGGTGTCGCTGTTCACCGTGGCCCTTGTTGCCGCCGTCCTGCTCGGCATCGCGATGCCGCTGATCCGCTTCATTGCCCGCCGTCTGGGCTTCAACCGCGAAGACGAGATCACCATCCTGTTCTGCGGCTCCAAGAAGAGCCTGGCCACCGGCGTGCCGATCGCCAAGGTGCTGTTCGCCGGCGGCAGCCTGGGCGCGATCGTGCTGCCGATCATGATCTACCACCAGATCCAGCTGATCGTCTGCGCGATGATCGCGCAGCGGTATGCGCGCGATCCCATCGCGCCGGCGCCGGTCATCGACCAGGAGTGAGCCGCGCGGGCGCGCGCACAGGGCTTGGGCGGGAGCGTTTCCCAAGCGACTGCCGATAACGCCAATCGGCGCGATGTCGGCATTGCCTGGGCGGCGGAGTCGCGCTTACCGCGCCACTCAGGGCGCGCTTCGGTGTGGGTCATGCTCATCATCGGCCGGGACGCACGGTCGGCAGTCATCTGGGAAACGACCCAGCCGGGGCGCCACGCATCGCCTCGCCGCACGCAACATCCACCAGGCAACATCGGTGCCTTGTTCGCCACGCATAGGGTGATCCTAGCGGTCGGTCAGGGTGGCAACGCTCAAGGCAGGCATCCATATCCACAGATCGTATTGCCGGCCCGCGTCGGTATCTTCTTTCGGCGCGCGCGGCGGACGCGCGATCAGCGGGATCGCGCGGCACGGTTGGACGCAGGCCCAGAAGTGACCCCGCAACGCTTCCAGGCGCACGCTGTAGAGCGGCAGGTCCAGCAGGTACGCGGCCATCGTCTTCTGTTGCATCTCCGGGGGCGCATCGGCGGACCGGGTGCGCATGGCGTGCACGTTGCCGGTCAGCACCAGCATCCGAGCTTCGGCGGGAAGGGCGTTGAACTGCTGGCGCAGATGCGTGGCCATGGCGGCATCGCGCTGATCATTGCGGGTGGATGTGCCGGTCTCTTCGTCATAGCCGGCCACGCCCACGTCGCGGCCCTGGGCCCGCAACACACGGACGGCCTCGACCAGCGCCAGCATGTCGCGGCTGCGCCGGCCGTCATGCTGATCGTCCTTGACCCCCCAGAACGGCGAGGTCCGCAGCGCCTCGCGCGCGTCGGCACCGCCGTCCGAGCGCAGGTAGCGCGCCAGGGCGACGTTTTCGCTCATCGGCAGTTCCAGTGCCAGCCGCACGGCGGCCGTGTCGCGGCTGTAGCGTTCCATCAGGTCGGCCACCAGCAGCGGCGTTTCGGCGGTGCCGTGGTATTCGCCAAGCACGACCAGGCGGTGGTCGCCGGCATGCGCCATGATCTGCGTGGCGGTGTCGTCGGGCGCAGGCGCGGCCATCGCCGCGCTGCCCAGCAGGGTCATGGCCAGTACTGCGCTTCGCATCCATCGTTTCATGCCGTCACGTCCTGTTCGGTCATGAAAGCAATGGTGACGGTGGCCGGAGATTCAAGGCGCGCGTCGCAGCGCGCGCCCGCGGCTTACAACCAGGGCAGCATCCAGTGGTCCACCATCAGGAAGGCGAACAGCGCCATCAGGTAGACGATGGAGTAGCCGAACATCTTCATCGAGAAGATCTCATCCGGGGGGTTCAGCATGCGCCACGCATACCAGAGGAAGACCGCGTTGAGCACGATCGCACCGCCGAGGTAGAACATGCCGCTCATGCCGAACACCACCGGCAGGATGCTCACCACGGCCAGCGCGATGGAGTACACCATGATCGACTTGCGGGTGTACGCCACGCCGTGGGTAACCGGCAGCATCGGGATCTCGGCCTTGGCGTAATCCTCGCGGCGGAAGATTGCCAGCGCCCAGAAATGCGGCGGGGTCCAGATGAAGATGATCAGCACCAGCAGCGATGCGTAAGCCCAGTCCCACGGGCCCTGCATGCCGGTGATCGCGGCCCAGCCCAGCATCGGCGGGGTGGCGCCGGCCAGGCCGCCGATGACGATGTTCTGCGAGGTCGCGCGCTTGAGGTACACGGTATAGATCACCGCGTAACCAATCAGCGAAGCGAAGGTCAGCACCGCGGTGATGACGTTGACCCAGACCACCAGGATGGTCATCGACAGCGCGATCAGCAGCCCGGCAAACACCAGCACCTGCCACGGCTTGACCTTGCCCACCACCAGCGGGCGCCACGAGGTGCGCGCCATCTGCGCGTCGATGCGTGCATCGAGCAACTGGTTGATGGCCGCGGCAGCGGAAGCGGCCAGCCAGATGCCGAGGAAACCGAGCGCGCCGTCCAGCGCCTGCTGCGCGGTGGGCAGCCCGGGGATGGCCAGGAACATGCCGACCAGCGCGGTGAACACGATGAGGGCGACGACCTTGGGCTTGGTCAGGTCCCAGTACTGACGGTAACTGGCCATGCCGTCAGCCTGCCTGCACGGCAGACGCGGACGTGCCGGCCTTGCCGTCCGCGTCCGGCGCGCGCAGGCGCGCCAGCAGCGTGACCAGCACGAACAACAACGCCACCGCCCCGCCACTGTGGGCCACGGCCACTTCCAGCGGCACCGCCAGCTTCACGTTGAGGATGCCCAGGGTGATCTGCGCCACCACCAGCAGGCCCAGCGCGCTGGCCCAGCCGCGCATGCTCGGCAGCTTGAACAGGCGCACCGACAGCCACAGCAGGTACACGGCCACCACGATCGCCATCATGCGGTGCGCCATCTGGATGGCAATCCGCGAGGCGCCATCGAGCACGCCGCCTTCGTAGTCCACGCCGATGCCGCGCCACAGGGTGAAGCCTTCCTTGAAGTCGTGCTGCGGCCACCACTGGCTGACGCAGCGCGGGAAGTTGTCCAGCGATGCACTGCCGCCGCCGCAGGCGAGCGCGGCGTAGTTGGCGCTGACCCAGCCGCCCAGCGCGATCTGCAGCACCAGCACGGCCACGCCGGCGCGGATCAGCCACTTCAGTTTCGGCGCTTCCACCAGCGTGATCGGCATGTGCGTGGCACGCCATGCCATCCACACCAGCAGGCCGAACATCAGCATGCCGCCGAGCAGGTGGCCCATCACCACGATCGGCTTGAGCAGCCAGGTCACCGTCCACATGCCGAGCAAGGCCTGGAAGATCACCACCGCCAGGGTCAGCAACGCGGCGCGGGCCAGGTCGATGTTGTTCCAGCGCAGCGCGGCCACCAGCAGGATGGCCTCGCCGATGATCGCCAGGATGCTGGCCGGCACGTGCATGCCCATCATGTACAGCGGTATGCCGGTGGCCACCAGTACGCAGGCGGTGACCACGGCAGTGGTGCCCCAGCGACGGCGGCGCGTGGCCAGCAGTGCCAGGGTGAGGATCTCGATGCCAAGCGCACCGGCCAGGAAACGGTGCACCTGCTCGCGCCACGCCTTGTGGGTTTCCAGCGGGCGGATCTTCGCCGCTTCGTGCCCGACCACCTCGGCGGCATGCTGCGGCCAGGTAACGCGGCCATAGCAGGTGGGCCAGTCCGGGCAGCTCAGGCCGGCATCGGACAGGCGCACGAACGAACCGAACATGATCGTGCTGGCGGTCATGATCAGCGCAAACCACGCCAGACGGTGGAAATTGCGGTGCAGCACCGGGCGTGCGGAGAGGCTCATCTAAACGGAACTCACTTCAGTTTCAGCAGCGTGGCCAGGTCTTTGCGCAGACCGGCCATATCGAATCCCGGCGCATAGCGCATGATCACGAAACCGTTGGGATCGATCACATACACCGGCGTGCCGGCAGGGTCATCCACGGCGGGCAATGCGGCACGCAGGTCGGGCTGGTCGCGCAGCACGCGCAATGCGGGCACGCCCTGGAGCTCGGCCGGCGGCGTGCCCAGCCACAGGATCTCGACATTATCGGCGTTATGGCCGAACAGCTGCCACACCTTGCCCAATCCCTGCGACAAAGTGACGCACGCGCTTGTACAGCCGGCAGACGGGGCCACCAGGATGCGCCAGGTGCGCGCCTCCGGATTCCATGCATACGGCTGGCCATTGGCCAGCGTCGGCGGCAGCGTGCGCAGGTCGGCGGGGGGCTGCAGCAACTGGCCGCTGTTGCGGTGCGCGGTGGGCTGCCACCCCGAGAAGCGCAGCACGCCGGCCAGCGCCATCGCACCGAAGAACAGGCCGAACAGGGCAATCAGCGTCCAGCGGCCGCGTGAGCGCGGGGACAGCCGTTCCGGGGAAGTGGCATTCATGGGCGGGATTTTCTCACGTTGGGGCGGTCAGCGCCGGGAGTCGGGGGAAACGCGGCGGCGTGAACGCAGCTCCAGCACCAGCGCGACCACCAGCACGGTCAACGCCAGCCCGAACCACTGCACCGCATAGCCCAGGTGACGGCTGGGCGGCAGCGTGTTGGGCAGCAGGTCCAGGTCGCGGGCGTAGCCGCCGGGCAGCGCAGGGTCCAGCCGCAGCACGCGGGCAGGCAGGCTGCCGGCGGGCAGCCCCAGCGCGCGGGCAACCTCGTCCGGCGGCATGCGATTGGCCAGCCAGATGCCCGGCTGCACGGTGGTCGCCAAGGCCGGGCCCAGCGCGATGCCACTGGCCGGTGGGGGCGCCAGCAGCCCGGCGATGCGGGCGCGGCCGTGCGGGGGCTGGAGGGGCGGCAGCACGCGGTCGGGCGGCATCGGCTGCCAGCCCAGGTCGACCAGCACGCGCGCACCGCCATCGCTCAGGAAGGGCTGGTACAGCTTGAAACCGGCGCGGCCCTCGCGGGTCTGGTTGTCCAGCAGGACGGTGCCGGGCAGGTACTGCCCGTGGTCTTCCACCCAGCGCAACGTTGGTGGCGCCGACAGCGCGGCGGCCAGGCGCAGCGCCTGCGCATGCGCCGGCACCTGCTGGTCGAGCAGCGCCTGCTTTTCATGCATGCGCTGCAGCTGCCAGTGGCCCAGCAGGCAGAAACCGGTGATCACCAGCACCGCGGCCACCCAACCGATCAGGCGTGTGTGCTTTCGCATCATGACAACGGCGACCAAACGCGGTGATATAGGCGTACCCGCCCTGCCATCGAGCCGCGCATGAATGATTCGTTGAAGACCCTGCTGGTAATCGCGTTTCTGATCGTCATCGTCTGGAATCTGGGCGCCGGGCTGTATTACCTGCTGGTCGATCGCGGCCAGACCAAGCGCACCGTCAATGCGCTCACCCGCCGCATCGCGGTGTCGGTGGCGCTGATCGCGCTGGTGGCCATCGGCATCTACAGCGGCTGGATCAAACCCCACGGCATCGGCGGTTGACCGCATTCCACTGACGCCGCACCTGGGCAGGTGCGGCCTGTGTCACCCCGACGCTACAGCACGTAGACGAACAGGAACAGCATCAGCCACACCACGTCGACGAAGTGCCAGTACCAGGCCGCCGCTTCGAAGCCGAAGTGGTTGTCGCGGGTGAAGTGGCCCTTGGCCGAGCGCAGCCACATCACGCCCAGCATGATGGTACCCAGCAGCACGTGCGCGCCATGGAAGCCGGTGAGCATGAAGAACGTGGAACCGTAGATGCCCGAGCCCAGGGTGAGGTTGAGTTCCTTGTAGGCGTGGATGTATTCCTCGGCCTGCAGGGTCAGGAAGAACAGGCCCAGCACCACGGTCAGGCCCAGCCAGACCAGCAGCTGGCGGCGGTTGCCGGCCTTGAGCGCGTGGTGGGCGATGGTGAGGGTGACGCCGGAGGTGAGCAGGATCAGCGTGTTGATCAGCGGCAGGCCCCAGGCCGGAATGGTCTGGAAGTGGCCCCCGATGCTGCCCGGGCCATTGGTAGGCCACGCAGCGGAATAGCCGTCCCACAGCAGTTCGTTGGTCATCACCCCGTCACCCTCGCCGCCCAGCCACGGCAGGCCCAGGTTGCGGGTGTAGAACAGCGCGCCGAAGAATGCGCCGAAGAACATCACTTCGGAAAAGATGAACCACACCATGCCCATGCGGAACGAACCGTCCACCTGGCGGTTGTAGTTGCCGGCCTGCGACTCGCGTACCACGTCGCTGAACCACCAGAACAGGGTGAGCACCAGCATCGCGATGCCGGCGTAGAAGGTCCACTTGCCCCAGCCCGAATCATTGAGCCAGCTGGCCACGCCCACCATGGTCACCATCATCGCGATGGAACCGATGAACGGCCATTTGCTGTGCGTGGGCACGAAGTACACGTTGGCATCGGGGCTTTGCTGGGCCATGGTCTTGGGGTCCGGTGCGTATCTAGGGAGCAGCGTGTGCGTTGGCTGTTGCCGCCACGGCGGCAGGCAGCTGCGCCGACAACGCGTCGTTCTTGTAGAAGGTGTAGGACAGGGTGATGGTCTTGATGTTGGCCGGCAGGTCCGGGTCGACGATGAAGCGCACCGGCATGTCGCGCTTTTCGCCGGCCTGCAGCGTCTGCGCGGTGAAGCAGAAGCATTCGGTCTTGCTGAAGTAACCCGACGCCTTGGCCGGTGCCACCGACGGCACCGCGCTGCCCACCAGCGCGCGGTCGCTGTCGTTGCGGGCGTAATACAGCGCTTCGTTGAGCTCGCCCGGTACCACGTCCATGGTCAGCTGTTCGGGATGGAACGCCCACGGCAGCTTGGAATTGACCCCGCCATCGAACTCCACCCGCACGGTGCGCTTGCCCGGCGTGGTGACGCCCGCCGCCGCCGCGCCGGGACCACGTTCCAGGCGCACGCCGAACACCTTCTCGCAGGCGATGCGGTACAGCGGCACCAGCGAGAAGGTCAGCACGAACACGGCCAACGCCACCCCGATCAGGCGGGGCAGGCCCGCCGTGCGTGCGGGAACGGCGGGGCCGGTGTCGCTCATCGCCCGATCACTCCGGTCAGGATGAAACCGACGTACACCGCCACCGCCACCAGCCCGATCTTCCAGGCAGTACGGTGCGCGCGGCGGCGCTGCAGGTCTTGAATGTCCACGTTGTCCGGTGCGTTGGCCATGGTCGCCTCAGTGGGTGATGTCGTCATGGGCCAGGTCGCCCGGGCGGATCACCGGCGGCGTGGTGAAGGTGTGCGCCGGTGCCGGCGACGGCAGCGTCCATTCCAGCCCGCGCGCGCCTTCCCAGACCCGGTCGGTGGCCTTTTCGCCGTGACGCAGCGAGTGCAGCAGGATCGCGGCCATCATGAAGGGCGTGGCGAACATGCCGAACGCACCGATCGAGCTGATCAGGTTCCAGTCGGCGAACGCCACGCTGTAATCGGGGATGCGGCGCGGCATGCCGGCCAGGCCCAGGAAGTGCTGCGGGAAGAACAGCAGGTTCACGAACACGATGGACCACCAGAAGTGGAACTTGGCCCACTTCTCGCTGTACATCCGCCCGGTCCACTTCGGCCACCAGTAGTACACCGCGGCGATCAGCGCGAACACCGCGCCGGTGACCAGCACGTAGTGGAAGTGCGCCACCACGAAGTAGGTGTCGTGGTACTGGAAGTCGGCCACCACGATGGCCAGCATCAGCCCGGAGAAACCGCCGATGGTGAACAGGATCACGAACGCCACCGCCCACAGCATCGGGGCTTCAAAGGTGAGCGAACCGCGCCACATGGTGCTCACCCAGTTGAACACCTTCACCCCGGTCGGGATGGAGATCAGCATGGTGGCGAACATGAAGTAGATTTCGCCGCCCAGCGGCATGCCCACGGTGAACATGTGGTGGGCCCAGACGATGAAGGACAGGAAGGCAATCGCCGCCACCGCGTAGACCATGGCCTGGTAGCCGAACAGCGGCTTGCGGCTGAAGGTGGGGATGATTTCACTGACCACGCCGAACGCCGGCAGGATCATGATGTACACCTCCGGGTGCCCGAAGAACCAGAAGATGTGCTGGAACATCACCGGGTCGCCGCCGCCGGCCGCGTTGAAGAAGCTGGTGCCGAAGAACTTGTCGGTGAGCAGCATGGTCACCGCCCCGGCCAGCACCGGCATCACCGCGATCAGCAGGAACGCGGTGATCAGCCAGGCCCAGCAGAAGATCGGCATTTTCAGCAGGTCGATGCCGGGCGCGCGCATGTTGAGCACGGTGGCGATGATGTTGATCGCGCCCATGATCGAACTGATGCCGGCCACGTGGATGGCGAACACGCTGAAGGCCACGTTGTAGCCACCCTGCAGCGACAGCGGCGGGTACAGCGTCCAGCCACCGGCCGGCGCCCCACCGGGCAGGAACAGGGTGACCAGGAGCAGGCTGAAGGCCACCGGCAGCAGCCAGAACGACCAGTTGTTCATGCGTGGCAGCGCCATGTCCGGCGCGCCGATCTGCAGCGGGATCATCCAGTTGGCCAGGCCGACGAAGGCCGGCATCACGCCGCCGAAGATCATCACCAGCGCATGCACGGTGGTCATCTGGTTGAAGAACTCGGGCTTGACGAACTGCAGGCCCGGTTGCATCAGCTCGGCGCGGATGACCACGCTCATGGCCGCGCCGATGATGAACATGATGAAGCTGAAAAGCAGGTAGAGCGTGCCGATGTCCTTGTGGTTGGTCGAGAACAACCAACGCTCCACGAAGCTCTGCTGATGCCCGTGGTGCCCATCGTGGTCAACTGCGGAATGCGCCATCGCAACTACACCTCACTGGATCCGGTGGTACCCACGCCTGCCGGGTGGCAGGCGCGGCTCGATTTCAGGCGTTGCTGCCTGCTGCAGCCGGTGCCGGTGCCGGTGCCGGCGGCGGCGTGGCGTCCGGAGCGGCGGCCGGCGCGGCATCGGCAGGCGCCGGTGCTGCGGGCGTTGCTGCGGGTGCAGCCGCCGGTGCCGGTGCGGGCTTGCGTGAGGCCAGCCACTTCTGGAAGTCCTCCTTGGACACCGCTTCCACCACGATCGGCATGAAGCCATGGTCCTTGCCGCACAGCTCGGCGCACTGGCCGCGGTAGATGCCGGGCTTTTCGATGTTGGTCCAGGCCTCGTTGATGAAGCCGGGAATGGCGTCCTGCTTCCAGCCCAGCGCCGGCACCCACCAGGCGTGGATGACGTCGTCGGAGGTGATCACAAAGCGCACCTTGGTATCCACCGGCAGCACCAGCCGGTTGTCCACTTCCAGCAGGTAATGCGGGTGCGATGCCAGCGTGGGCACCGTGCCGCTCTGCCGCACGCGGTCGGACTCGCGGTCCAGGCGGCTGGTGAAGGTGACATCCTCACCCAGGTACTCGTACTTCCACATCCACTGGTAACCGGTGACCTTCACGGTCATTTCCGAATCACGGGTGTCGTAGAACTTGATCAGGTTGGCCGTGGCCGGCCATGCCATCACCACCAGGATGATCACCGGAATCACCGTCCAGATGACCTCGGCCTTGGTGTTGTGGCTGAAGGTGGCAGCAACCGCGCCCTTGGATTTGCGGAACTTGAACATGGCGTAGAACATCGCGCCGAACACGATCACGCCGATCACGGTGCACACCCACAGCGAGAACATGTTGGATTCCCACGCCAAGCGCGCGCTCTGGGTAACCCCCTTGCCCATGTTCAACTGCCACGGTTTCGGGTCGGCCGCCTGGGCCCACGCCATTGCGGGCGCCAGCAGTGCTGCCCCGCTCATTGCTGTTGTTGCGAACGTCGTGCCCCACATTCTGCGTTGCTTCATTGCCTAGACCCTTAGCGTCGTCGGTTGCAGCCATTGCGGGCCGCGAGCAAGCCTTCTGGTTTTCCGGGCCGTTGGTCTGGCCCCGAGCGGTCCTTCTCGCCGCCGGCGCGGCACCGTGCCCATTCAGGCGGGTGACGCAGTCCGGCAACTACCCGGCGGCGGGGATGACCTCGCGCTCCGGGACCTTCAACACAGCAAACAGCAGGACGAACAGCGGGGGCATCGAGCGCCTGTGGGGGACGCAATTCCTGCTGCGGGAAACGTCTCGATGGTAGCCCTGCACTCGCGACAGTAGCAAGGGTCCATTCACATTTTCGGGAATGGTGCAACACAGCATGAGGTCCGGCGGGAGTTTTGCCGAAGTCAGCACACTTTTCATGACGTACTCCATTCCTGCCGAATCCCTTTGTATGAAAGGCTATGGCTGCAATCAGGCGGCGCCGTGAAAGTGCTTCCCAGTTAAAAAAAACGATTAAAATGGTCAAGTTCTCCACGAGCCAACCGGCATGACCGCACCTTCCGCACCGATTCCTGCCCCGGCCCCGGCCGGCGCGCCCCGCCCGCCGCTGCTCTCGCCCGAGCTGCCGACGCCTCCCGCTGCGTTCCGCCAGGCCATCACCGATGCCTGGATGAAGGACGAGGCCAGCCACGTGCGCGAGCTGCTGGCGCAGGCGCGCCTGCCGGCCGACGAACAGGCGCAGGTGCAGGCCACCGCCGCCGACCTGGTCAAGCGCGTGCGCGTGCGTGCCCAGGACCAGGGCGCAATCGAAGCCTTCATGCGCCAGTACGACCTGGGCAGCGAGGAAGGCGTGCTGCTGATGTGCGTGGCCGAAGCACTGCTGCGCATTCCCGACCAGGACACCGCCGACAAACTGATCCGCGACAAGCTCGGCGATGCGGACTGGAAGAAGCACATGGGCGGCAGCGATTCGGTGCTGGTCAACGCCTCCACCTGGGGCCTGATGCTGACCGGCCGCCTGGTGCAGATCAACGACGCCACCCGCGCCGACGTGCCGGGCGCGTTCGCGCGCCTGATCGGCCGCGTGGGCGAGCCGGTGATCCGCCTGGCCGTGCGCCAGGCGATGAAGATCATGGGCCACCAGTTCGTCATGGGCCGCACCATCGACGAGGCGCTGTCGCGCTCGCACAAGGGCGACAACGCCAACTACCGCTATTCGTTCGACATGCTCGGCGAAGGCGCGCTGACCATGAAGGACGCCAAGCGTTACCTGGAAGACTACCGCCGCGCGATCCACTCCATCGGTGGCGACCACAAGGCCCGCGGCGGTCGCCCGGACGGTGACGTCAACGCGGCGCCGGGCATCTCGATCAAGCTGTCGGCGCTGTACCCGCGCTACGAGCATGCCAAGCGCGCACGCGTGCTGGCCGACCTGGTCCCGGGCGTGCTGGAACTGGCGCAGCTGGCCAAGTCCTACGGCATCGGCTGCACCGTGGATGCCGAGGAAACCGACCGCCTGGAACTGTCGCTGGACATCATCGAAGCGGTGGTCAGCGATGCCTCGCTGAGCGGCTGGGAAGGCTTCGGCGTGGTCGTGCAGGCCTACCAGAAGCGCACTCCGTACACGATCGACTACCTGGCCGACCTGGCCCGTCGCATCGGCCGCCGCCTGCAGGTGCGCCTGGTCAAGGGCGCGTACTGGGACGCGGAAATCAAGCGTGCGCAGATCGACGGCCTGCCGGCCTACCCGGTGTTCACCCGCAAGCAGAACACCGACGTGTCCTACCTGGCGTGCACCAAGCGGCTGTTCTCGCATGCCGATGCGCTGTACCCGATGTTCGCCACCCACAACGCGCACACCATTGCCGCGGTGAAGGCGATCGCCAAGGGCGGCCAATACGAGCACCAGAAGCTGCACGGCATGGGCGATGACCTGTATGCCGAAGTGGTGCCGGCCAATCGGTTGAACGTGCCGTGCCGCGTGTACGCACCGGTCGGTTCGCACGAAGACCTGCTGCCGTACCTGGTGCGCCGCCTGCTGGAAAACGGCGCCAACTCCAGCTTCGTCAATCGCATCACCGACGACGCGGTGGCCATCGACGACCTGATCCGCGATCCGGTCGAGGCGGTGTCCTCGTTCGCGTCCATTCCCCACCCGAAAATCCCGCTGCCGGTCGACCTGCTGCGCAGCCAGAACCATGACAGGACCAATTCCATGGGCGTCAATCTTGCCAACGACAACGACCTGCGCGCCCTGGCCGAGCAGCTCAACGCCGCCGTGAAGCCGTGGAAGGCCGCGCCGCTGGTGCCTGGTGCCACCCCGACCGGCGCCCTGTTGAACGTGACCAACCCGGCCGATACGCGCCAGGTGGTGGGCCAGTGGCAGCCGGCCGACAGCGCCACCGTCGAAAAGGCACTGGCCAATGCCGTGGCCGCGCAGCCGGCCTGGAACCGCACCCCGGCCGCCAGCCGCGCGGCGATCCTGGAACATGCCGCCGACCAGCTGGAAGCACGCATGCCCGAGTTCATGGCGCTGTGCGTCAAGGAAGCCGGCAAGAGCCTGCCCGACGGCATCGCCGAAGTGCGCGAAGCGGTCGACTTCCTGCGCTACTACGCCAAGCAGGCGCGCGAGCAGTTCGGCCATGCCGAAAAGCTGCCCAGCCCCACCGGTGAGTCCAACGAACTGCAGCTGCATGGCCGCGGCGTGTTCGTCTGCATCAGCCCGTGGAACTTCCCGCTGGCGATCTTCCTGGGCCAGGTGGCCGCCGCGCTTGCCGCCGGCAACAGCGTGATTGCCAAGCCGGCCGAACAGACCAACCTGATCGGCTACTACGCGGTGAAGCTGCTGCTCGACGCGGGCGTGCCCGAGGGCGTGGTGCAGTTCCTGCCGGGCGATGGCGCCACCGTCGGTGCCGCGCTCACCGCCGACCCGCGCGTGGCCGGCGTGGCCTTCACCGGCTCCACCGACACCGCCCGCGCGATCAACCGCGCGATGGCCGCACGCGATGCCGCCATCGGCGTGCTGATCGCCGAAACCGGCGGCCAGAACGCCTTCATCGCCGACTCCTCGGCGCTGCCGGAACAGCTGGTCAAGGATGCCATCGGGTCGGCCTTCACCTCGGCCGGCCAGCGTTGCTCGGCCGCGCGCGTGCTGTTCGTGCAGGACGACATCGCCGACAAGGTAATGACCATGCTGTCCGGTGCGATGGCCGAACTGAAGGTCGGCGACCCGGGCCTGCTGTCCACCGACGTGGGCCCGGTGATCGATGCCGACGCCCTGCAGATCCTGCAGGACCACGCGGTGCGCATGGAGAAGGAAGCGCGCCTGATCGCCGCGGCCGAGCTCAACGAAGCCGCCGCGCATGGCACCTTCTTCGCCCCGCGTGCGTACGAGCTGAAGAACCTTGACCAGCTGCACAAGGAAATCTTCGGGCCGGTGCTGCACGTGATCCGCTGGAAGGGCGACCAGCTCGATGCGGTGATCGACCAGATCAACGCCACCGGCTACGGCCTCACCCTGGGCGTGCATTCGCGCATCGATGAAACCGTGGACCGCATTTCCTCGCGCATCAACGTGGGCAACGTGTACGTCAACCGCAACCAGATCGGCGCGGTGGTCGGCGTGCAGCCGTTCGGCGGCCAGGGCCTGTCCGGCACCGGTCCCAAGGCCGGCGGCCCGCACTACCTGCTGCGCTTTGCCACTGAAAAGACCGTCACCGTGAACACCACGGCCGCCGGTGGCAACGCCTCGCTGCTGACCCTGGGCGACTGATCCACGGCGCAAGGCAGCACGAAAAAGCCCCGCAAACGCGGGGCTTTTTTTTTTGCGTACCCCCGAGGGGGGGGTAGAGCCACCCCACGGGTGGCTGCACGCCATCCCGGAACAATCCGATCACCTGATGCCATCGGTTCGAGGGCGGTCGCAGCTGGCAAACCGACCTGGGCCACGACGAAGCGGTGTACCGCAACCCGCATTTCCTGGCGCAGCTGCGGCAGGGACTGCGTTACGCGGCCGGCCGCTCGCCGCTCTGTTGAGTCGCTGATCGCCCGTGCAGTCCCGCACGGGATTTCTGCGCGGCAGGCAAACAAAAAGCCCCGCTTTCGCGGGGCTTTCTGCAGTCAGACACGCCGTACTGCTACGGCGATCAGAACTTGTAGTTGAACGACGCAGCAAGCACGTCGCCGCCCACATCGTACTTGCCCACCAGCTTGTTGCCGGTTTCCGAGGTCACGTTGACGTTCGGATCCTTGGTGAACAGGTGGGTGTAACCGAAGTTGTATTCCATGTTGGCCGACGGGGTCCAGCCCACGCCCAGCGACAGCCACTTGCGGGTGGTGTCCGGCACGCGGACGTCACGGTGCGCATCGGTGGTCGGGGTCTGGTCGTATGCCACGCCGCCGCGCAGGGTGACGGTGTCGCTCAGCTTGAAGTCCGTACCCAGCGACACGAAGGTGGTGTCGCGGTAGGCGAAGTTGAGGTTCGAATCAGCCTGGTTGGAGGCGTAGTCGATGGTCACCTTGTCGAACGAGGTCGACCACGCGGTGCGGGTCACATCGCCCATGACGGTCCAGCGGTCATTGACGTTGTGGGTGACGCTGAAGGTCGCCGAGGCCGGCATGGTGACCGTGGCGCGACCGCTGGTGTCCACGAACCAGCCCGGACGCACGGTCGGGCGGGCCAGCACGGCGCGGGCGCGATCACCGCCGTTGAAGGTGGCTTCGCCGTTGGTGATCTTGTGTTCCACCTTCGAGCGGTAGCTGATACCGATGTGGGTGTTCTCATCCGGGCTGAACAGGCCGCCGACGGTCCAGCCGACAGCGTTGTTGTCGCCTTCAACCTTCAGGGTGCCGTCATCGCTGCCCGGCGCGAAGCTCGGCACACGCGACTGGGCCAGGATGGCGCCGTAGTCGATGGCGTTGGTCAGTTCGATGGTCAGGTGTTCGACGAACACGGACGCGCCGAAGGACACGTACGGGTTGACGTCATAGGACGCCGCGAAGCCCAGGTCGATGGCCTTCAGGTCGGTCTTGATGCCGCTGTAACGGCCGACCCAGTCGCTGTCGTATTCGGTCTTGAAGCCGAACGGAGCGGTCAGCGAGACGCCGAAGTGGGCCTTTTCGCCGATCGGCATGTGGAAGTAGGCGGCCGGGACCGGGGCGATCATGCCGGCGTCGCCGCCGTCACCGCCCGAGATCGGGGTGCCGGTGCCGGCACCGGTCGGGCCGGCGTTGCGGCCGCTGCCCTTGAAATCGGCCGAGAAGCTGATGGCGCTCAGGTCACCCTGGATCTGCATGCCTTCCAGCTGGCGCATGCCGGCCGGGTTGACGGCGATGATCGAAGCGTCGCCCTGGGCGCTGCCCGAACCGGCGAAGGCGCGGCCAAGACCCTTGGCGCTGTTTTCCTTCAGCTGGAAGGCGGCGGCGTGGACGTGGCCAGCGGCCAAGGCACCGGCAATGCCGACGGCCAGGGCGGTGACGCGGGCAAGCGAGGAAGCGGTATGCATGTTTGGTTCTCTCCGGAATTGCGGTGATGTTTGGCAACGCGCGCCTGCGTTGCTCCCTGCCCTGGGGCGGGAACAACGCGCCGGATTCCCCTCCCGACATACGACGCCGTATTGGAGTATACCCAGACCGGTTAATGAAACAATAACGGGCGTCGCCCTTGTGGCTATTCAGGCTGAACCCGTCAATCCCCCGTCGGGAGCGCCACCGCGCTAGGCTAACGCCCGCATGTTCGTGTCGATCCCCTCCCGCAAGAAGTCTGCCGTCCGCTGGGCTACCCCGCTGCTGTTCGCTGCGCTGTGGGTGGCATTCCTGTGGTCGATCTCGCGGCCCGGCGACGCCCGGCGCAGCCTGTGGCTGGACTGGGGCGCGCTGTCGACCGGGCTGACCCACCCGCTGGACTGGTGGGCCACCCTGCAGGACGGCAGCGTGCTGCGCCTGTTCACCGCCCTGTTCCTGCATGCCGACTGGTCACACCTGCTGGGCAACCTGGTGTTCCTGCTGATCTTCGGGCTGCCGGCCGAGCGCGTGCTGGGGCCGTGGCGGCTGATGCTGCTGTTCCTGGTGGGCGGGGCGATCTCGAACCTGACCGCGATCTACACCATGGGCAGCCCTGACCAGATCATCATCGGAGCCAGCGGCGCGGTGTCGGCGTTGATCGGGGCCTACCTGGCACTGTTCCCGGGCGCGCGGCTGGGCGTGGTGATTCCGCTGGGCCTGTTCCTGGAATTCGTACGCGCCCCGGCCTACCTGCTCATCGGGGTCTGGGCGGCGCTGCAGGTGGTGTTTGCCTACATCGGCCCCAGCTTCGGCATGGTGGCCTGGTGGGCACACATCGCCGGCTTCGCCTTCGGGCTCGGCTACGGGGTCTACGTGCGCGCGGCGATCGCCCGACGCCTGCGCAAGCGGCACGGCTTCTAGGTAACGCCGACCGCTGACCCGCTGCCGCTACGCCGGATTCGCCCGGTAGTGCCGGCCGCTGGCCGGCTCCTCGTACGGTTGGATTCGCCCGGTAATGCCGGCCGCTGGCCGGCTCCTCGTACGGTTGGATTCGCGCGGTAATGCCGGCCGCTGGCCGGCTCCTCGTACGGTTGGATTCGCCCGGTAGTGCCGTCCGCTGGCCGGCTCCTCGTACGGTTGGATGACTGCAGAGCCGGCCAGCGGCCGGCACTACCGGTCAGGGTTTGGTTGGCACATCCGCCGGCTTTGCTTCCGGCTTTGCTTCCGGCTTTGCTTCCGGCTTTGCTTCCGGCTTTGCTTCCGGCTTTGCTTCCGGCTTTGCTTCCGGCTTCGCGTCAGTCGGCTTCACCGCTGCCGCCGCCGGCTTGGCCGCCGGCTTCTTCGCCGCTTCCGCCTTCTGCCTGGCCACTACCGAACCCGGGTTCTTCAGCTCGGCCAGCGCGTCGTTGATCGGACCATCGCCGGACAGCACGTCACCGGCCTTGTAGCCTTCGCTGCCCTCCTCATCACCACGCAGGTGACCGGGCAGGGTCGCTTCGCTGTAGTCGGCCAGGCTGGCCGGCAGGTCGTCCTCGCCCTCGCGCTTTTCCGGCTGCAGCAGCACGTCGGGCACGATGCCGGTGGCCTGGATCGACTTGCCACTGGGCGTGAAGTAACGCGCGGTGGTGAGCTTGACCGAATCGCCGTTGTCCAGCGGCAGCACGGTCTGCACCGAGCCCTTGCCGAAGGTGCGGCTGCCCACCACGCGGGCCCGGCCGTTGTCGCGCAGCGCGCCGGCCAGCACTTCGGAAGCGCTGGCAGAGCCTGCGTCGGCCAGCACCACCACCGGGGCGCCCTTGAGCAGGTCGCCGGGGGTGGCGTCGAAGCGGGCATCGCTGATCGAGATGCGGCCGCGGGTGCTCACGATGTTGCCCTTCTCCAGCAGGTCATCGGCCACCTGCACCGCTGCGGTGAGCAGGCCGCCGGGGTTGCTGCGCAGATCCAGCACCAGGCCCTTGAGCTTGCCGCCAGCCTGCTGCTGCAACTGGCCCACGTGTTTCTGGAAATCGGCGCCGGTGTCGGCCTGGAACGTGCTCAGGCGGATGTACCCGTAGCCCGGTTCCAGCATCCGGCTACGCACGCTGGTCACGCGGATGGTCTGGCGGGTCACGGTGACATCGAACGGCTTGGGCTTGCCCTCGCGCACCAGGGTGAGGACCACCTTGCTGCCCGCCTTGCCGCGCAGCGGTTCGGTCGCTTCGATGGCGCTGATCGGCTTGCCGTCGATGGCGATGATCAGGTCGCCGGCCAGGATGCCGGCCTTGGCGGCCGGGGTGTCGTCGATCGGCGAGATCACCTTCAGGCTGCTGTTGTCGGGCTGCTGCTGCAGCTCCACGCCGATGCCGTCGTAGGCACCGGTGGCCTGCTCGTCGAAGGCTTCGGCATCTTCCTTGTCGAAATAGGTGCTGTGCGGGTCCAGGTCCAGCAGCAGGCCACGGATGGCCGACTGCATCAGCTTCTTGTCGTCCACCGGGTCCACATAGGCGGCGCGCACCGCGTTGTAGACCGCCACGTAACGCCGGATCTCTTCCAGCGGCACCCGCGATGTCACCGCTTCTTCGTTGCTGGCGGCGTCGCTGGTACTGCTGGCGGCCTCGCGGGTCTGCTGCGCCCATGACACGGCGGGCAACAGGGCCAGCAGCAAGGTGGCGGTACGGGCTACGCGCATGAAGCACTCCAGGTCGGCGGGGGACGGACAACACGCACCAGGTGCGTCGCCCGATTATGCGCGAAGCGACGATAAATTCCCGTTGAACCCGGCGTGCAACAGGCGCCCGCCGTTGGGCTGGCTGTCAGCGACGCTGCAGCCAGCTGCCCGGATCCACCGGCTGGCCGTTGCGGCGCAGCTCGAAGTACAGCGCGGTCACGCCCTGCCCACCCGAGTTGCCCACCTTGGCCACCGGATCGCCCTTTTTCACCGTCGCACCCGCGTCGCGCAGCAGGGTGTCGTTGTGCGCGTACAGGCTCATGTAGCCATTGCCGTGGTCGACGATCAGGATCATGCCGTAGCCGGTCATCCAGTCGGAGAACACCACGGTGCCATCGGCCACGGCGGTGATGGTGCTGCCGGCCGCGGCGCCGATCAGGACGCCGCTGCTGGTGCGACCGTCGGGCAGCTTGCCGCCATAGCGCGCCAGCAGGTTGCCCGACAACGGCCAGCCCAGCCCGCCCACCTTGGGCGGCGGCGCCGAGGCCACCGCCGGCGGGGTCTTGCCCGGTCGCGGCGGTGGACGGGTGCCGTTGGCGGCGGCGGCCTTCTCCGCTTTCTCGGCGGCGGCCTTTTCGGCGGCTGCGCGGCGGGCCGCGGCGCGGCGCTCGGCCTCGGCACGGGCGGCGGCGGCACGCAGGTTGGCCAGCAGCGTTTCCAGCGCCTTGGCATCCTGGCCAAGCGCCTTTTCGCGCTCGCTGCGGTCCTTGTAGCGCTCTTCCAGGCTGGCCACCGTTGCCGCGCGGGTGCGGCGGTCGTCGGCCAGGGTGGCCACCTGCTGCTTCTGCTGCTGGCGGGTGCCTTCCAGCGCCTGCCGGCGTTCGACGATCTGTGCTTCCACCGCCTGCAGTTCGGCCAGGTCGTGGGTGAGCAGCTGGATGCGGCGGGCACGTTCGCGCTGCAGGTAGCGGTGATAGGCCAGGCTGCGGTTGGCGTCGGCCACGCGGTCCTGCGACAGCAGCAGTTTCAACGGCGCGTTGTTGCCGATGCGGTAGGCCGAGCGCAGCAGCGAGGCCAGCTCTTCGCGCTGCCTGGTCATGCCGGCCTGCAGCTCGCTGCGCTTGCGCTGCAGCTCCTCCATGGCGCGGGTTTCGCGCTGCAGGGCGGTTTCGGTCTGGGCCAGCACGCGCCCGGTGCGGGCCACCTTCTCGTCGGCCTCGCGCAACTGACGCGACGCCTGGCCGCGCTGGCCTTCCAGCGTCCGGCGCTCCTGGGCCACGCCCTTCAACTCCGAGCGCAGCTTCTGCAGCTTGCGCTCGGCCTCTTTCGAACTCTGTGCCGACACCGGCCCCATCGCCAGGACCGCCAGCGCCAGCACCAGCCCGTGCGCCCACGCGCGCAGGACGACGGCCCCGCGGCGACCGGGCGTCGGTTTGTTATTCCGGCGTGAGGACAAAGCGTTGTGGCGCAAGGGCTTTCCAGTGACTTCAGGCAGATGCGGATTGTAGCGATGCATGGTGACATCCCAACAGGCGGCCTGCCAGCCGCACACCGGACATGAGGTCACCATGAAACATATTCCACTCGCGCTGCTGTTGGCCCTGGTGCTGCCGTGCGCACCCGCCTTCGCCAGCGAAGACATCAGCAAGGTCAACGGCAGCATCCGCGCGTCCGCCGGCCAGACCTACGGCGACCTGGAGACCGTCAATGGCGGTGTGACGGTCGAAGAGGGCGTGGTCACCCGCGAGATCGAAACCGTCAACGGCAGCATCCGGGTCGACGACCGCGCCCGTACCACCGGCGTGTCCACCGTCAACGGCAACGTGCGGATCGGCCGCGACGTAGTCGCCGCCGGCAACGTGGAAACGGTGAACGGCAGCATCTTCGTCGACCGTGGCAGCGTGGTGGAAGGCAACATGGAAACGGTCAATGGCGGCATCGGGCTGGTGGAGACGCGCTTGAACGGCAACATCGAAACGGTCAACGGCGACATCACCGTCGGCGTCGGCTCGGAGGTCCAGGGCGGCATCCGGGTCAAGAAGCCCAACTTCAGCCTGTCCCTGACCGGCAGCCGCAAGCCGCGCGTGATCATCGGCCCCAATGCCAGCGTCAACGGCAGCCTGCAGTTCGACCGTGACGTCACCCTGTATGTCCACCGCAGCGCGCACATCGGCCCGGTCAGCGGCGCCCAGCCGCAGACGTTCGATACCGACGCCGCGCCCCAGGATTGATACCCTCTTCCGGTGCCTGTCGGCACCGGCCCCTTGTACCCAGGAATCGATGATGCCCCGTAAACTTCTGTTGTGCCTTGCTGCCACCGCCGCGTTGACCGCGTGCAAGGGCGAAGCCACCGCACCTGTCGACACGGCCACCGCGCCGGCGCCGGTGGCCGCCACTGGCCACGCGTTCTCGCCCGACATCAACGCCGCCGACTTCGGCGAGCTGGTCAAGACCCTTGCCTCCGATGAGTTCGAGGGTCGTGCCCCGGGCAGCAAGGGCGAAGAACTGACCGTCAACTACATCCGCGACCAGATGCAGCGCATCGGCCTGCAGCCGGGCAACGGCGACAGCTGGTTCCAGGACGTGGCCATGACCGAAACCAGCGCCGAGGAATCGACGGTGCTGAAGCTGGACCAGGCGGGCAAGCAGCGCGACCTGAAGTTCGGCACCGACATGGTGATCGGCACCCGCAGCGGCCAGCCGGAAGTGAAGGTCGAGAACAGTGAGCTGGTGTTCGTCGGCTACGGCGTGGATGCGCCGGAGCAGAAGTGGAACGACTACGCCGGGCAGGACTGGAAGGGCAAGACGGTGGTGATGTTCGTCAACGACCCGGGCTTCCACGTCAACGATGCCAAGCTGTTCGACGGCAAGCGCATGACCTATTACGGGCGCTGGACCTACAAGTTCGAAGAAGCCGCCCGCAAGGGCGCCGCCGCGGCGCTGATCGTGCACGACACCGCCGGCGCTTCCTACGGCTGGGACGTGGTGAAGAATTCCTGGGCGGGCCCGCAGTACGACCTGCCGGCCAAGGATGACCCGGAAGCCCGCATTCCCGCGCAGGGCTGGTTGAGCGCCGAGGCTGCCCGCCAGCTGTTCGCCGATGCCGGGCTGGACCTGGACAAGGCTTACAAGGACGCCAGCAAGCGCGGTTTCAAGCCGGTGTCGCTGAAGGCCAAGGTGTCTTTCGATCTGAAGAGCACCATCGCCGAGAAGAAGTCGCGCAACGTGGTCGGCGTGCTGCCGGGCAGCAAGCGGGCCGATGAAGCGGTGCTGTACATGGCCCATTGGGACCACTTGGGCAAGCACGAGGGTGAGCAGGGCGACAACATCTACAACGGTGCGGTGGACAACGCCACCGGCGTGGCCGGCATCCTGGAAGTCGCCGATGCGATGGCACACCAGCAGCCGCCGCCGGAGCGTTCGGTGGTGTTCCTGGCGGTGACGCTGGAGGAGTCGGGCCTGCTGGGCTCCAAGTACTACGTGAGCCACCCGACCTTCCCGCTCGACAAGATTGCCGGGGTGATCAACATCGACGCGATGTCGGTGGCTGGCCGTGCCAAGGACCTCACGGTGACCGGCTTCGGCAGCTCGGAGCTGGAAGACATCCTCAAGCCGCTGGCCGCCAACCAGGGCCGTACCCTGCATGGCGAGACCTCGGTGCAGAGCGGCTTCTACTTCCGTTCGGACCACTTCAACTTCGCCAAGGCCGGTGTGCCGGCCCTGTATGCCGACGGCGGCGAAGACCTGCGCGACGGTGGCGTCGAGGCCGGCCGCAAGGCCGCCGAAGCCTACGGCCGCGACCGGTACCACGGACCGAAGGATGAGTTCGACGTGGCCACCTGGAAGCTGGACGGCACGGTGGAAGACCTGCAGCTGCTGTACGGCGTAGGCAAGGAGCTCGCCGGCGGCGACCGCTGGCCGAACTGGTACGAGGGCAACCCGTTCAAGGCGGCCCGCGATGCGATGATGAAGCCGAAGGCTTCGGCCGCGGCCGCGGCACCGGCACCGGCACCGGCACCGGCGGGCAAGTAAGCCTGCGTCAGTGCTTGAACCAGAAACGGCGCCCTACGGGGCGTCGTTTTTTTATGGGTAGATGTGGACAGTGGCGCGTAGGAACCGACCCTATGTCGGTTGGCCCTGCGCGGTGGGTGCCGGTTCTGAAGCCATTGGCCAACGTGACCAGGCGTAGGGGTACTCGCCCACGCTGGCGGTCAGGCCTGCGCGGACGGGGTTCTCGATCAGATATCGGGCCTGCCCTTCCAGGGATTCGTCCGACCGTATGCAGTGATCGTAGAAGCCCCGTTGCCAGACGCTCCCTTGCGCACCGGTGAGCAGGTTGAAGGCACGCGACGCGCTGGACTTGAATGACTGCATGCAGCGGCTGATGTTGCCGTCCCGCAACTGCATCAGCCAGTGCACGTGGTCGGGCATCACCACCCAGGCGAGTGTTCGTGAGCGGGCCTCACGATCGGAGCAGCGAAGGGCTTCGACAACACATTCAACGCGGGCAGCGTCGACGAACAGCTTTTGTCGATCTGCGACGTTGGACGTGAGCATGTAATAGGCGCCTCGGACTGAGCGGCGACCGATGAGTAGGCGTGGGCTGGACATGCCCTCAGGGTCGCGCTGGCGGGGCCTGCCTGGTATCCGGTGTCGCATGCAGGCCTCGTCGGGAGGAGGCCGTCCGGCATGTCAGGGACATGGAACCCTGACATGAAAAAACCCCGCTGCGTGAGCAGCGGGGTTTTGGGTATAAACCCTGGCGATGACCTACTCTCGCATGGCTTGAGCCACACTACCATCGGCGCAGCTGCGTTTCACTTCCGAGTTCGGGATGGGATCGGGTGGTTCCACAGCGCTAATTTCA
>Ga0160450_100078_pt1 | contig 66601 bp, 65 predicted proteins | sample HID1975K_E1MG_FD_108257 | JGI IMG/M metagenome (GOLD analysis project Ga0160450, IMG submission 108257) | Enriched soil microbial communities from UW Madison campus, WI, USA - HID1975K_E1 MG | ecosystem: Environmental > Terrestrial > Soil > Unclassified | place: USA: Madison, Wisconsin...
CGTGTCGGTGAACAACGCGTTACCCCCGTCGACGATGATGTCACCCGGCTCGAACACCCCCATCAGCTCATCGATCACGGCATCGGTCGCGAACCCCGCCTTGACCATGATGATCGCCGTGCGCGGCCTCTGCAGCGACGCGGCGAACTCCGCATACGAGAACGCCGGAACGAACCCCGCCTCCGGGTGCGCCGCCACCAGCTCATCCGTCTTGGACCGGCTGCGGTTGAACACCGCCACCGTGTTGCCCTCCCGCGAGGCGAGATTCCGCGCCAGATTCGACCCCATCACCGCGAGCCCGACCACTCCGATGTTGGCGGTGGGCTGAACCGTGGTCGATTCGGGCACAGTCGATTCGGGCGCGGTCGATTCGGGCACGGGAAACTCCTCAGATCTGCAGCGGGGGATTCAGTCATCCAGCGTAGTGGGATGCGGTGCCGAGCATCGCCGAGTGACGTCATCCGGCTATCGTCGGACGTGGTGCCGCCGTTCCCGTGGTGCTGTCGTTCTCAGGGAGAGATGTGACCCAGATCGTCGTGATGGGCCCGAGCGGATCGGGCAAGTCCCTGGTCGGGGCGGCGCTGGCCGCGCGGCTGGGCACGGGGTTCGTCGACGGCGACGACCTGCATCCGCGCGCGAACGTCGTCAAGATGACGGCGGGGCGACCGCTCGACGACGGCGACCGCGAGCCGTGGCTCGATGCGGTCGCGCTCGTCCTCGTGCGGCAGGCTCCCGTGGTCGTCGCGTGCTCGGCACTGCGTCGCGGCTATCGCGACCGCATCCGCTCCACCTGCCCGGGGGCGTGGTTCATCGAACTGGTCGTGGGGCCGACGCAGCTGCGCGAACGCGTCACGGCGCGGACGCACTTCATGCCGGTCGCGCTGCTGGACTCGCAGCTGACCACGCTCGAACCTCTCGCCACGGACGAAGCCGGGGTCCGCGTGGCCAACGACTCCGGGCTCGACGCGGTCGTCACCCGGATCACGACGCTGTGGGAGGCTCAGTCCTTGCGGTAGCCCGAGCGGCCCATCGACCACAGTGCGGCCGTGACGCCGACGGTCGCCACGACGCTCATCGTGCCGATCAGCCACATCCATGCGTGCGACATCCAGCCGTAGTCCATGGTTCTCCTCCGTCAGCTCGGTCCTCGGCTTCATCGTAGCCGGGACGCTGATAGACTCGTGCCCGATACTTCGGCGAGGGATGCTTCGGCGTCCGTGATCGACGCGGTGACGCAGGCTCCTGGCTTTCCTCACGCGCGCGCGTTCGAGTCGAATCCACCAGACCCCATCATCACGGGCGGAAGAGCCCGCAAGGAGAACATCATGTCGACTGAGACCGACACCAAGGTCGTTGCCGAGCTGCGCGAGCAGTTCGGCAAGGGCTTCGCCCGCCGTCTGCGCGCCGCCGGCAAGATCCCCGCCGTCATCTACGGCCACGGCGCCACGCCCGTCCACGTCGCGCTGCCCGGCCACCAGGTCAGCCTGCTCATCCGCCGCCCCAACGTCGTGCTCGAGCTCGACGTCGACGGCACGCAGCAGCTGACCCTCGTCAAGGACGTCCAGAAGGACCCCGTGCACCAGATCATCGAGCACATCGATCTTCTCGTCGTCAAGAAGGGCGAGAAGGTCCAGGTCGAGGTGCCCGTGCACGTCGAGGGCGAGTCGGCCCCGGGCACGATCACGTCGCTCGAGGTGGCCACCGTGCTGCTCGAGGTTGAAGCGACCCACATCCCCGACAGCGTCGTCGTCTCGGTCGAGGGCCGCGAGGCCGGCGAGCACGTGTTCGCGAAGGACCTGACGCTGGCCAAGGGCTCGACGCTCATCAACGACGGCGACCTGCTGCTCATCCAGATCGCGGTTCCGGCCGCCGCCGAAGCCGCCGAGGACGCGGCCGAGGAGTCCGCCGCGGCCGCGCCGGCCGCCGGGGAGTCCGCGGAGTAATCCGCACATCGACAGAACGGAGCCCGTCGCCGCCGACCTCGGTGGGGCGGGCTCCGTCGTAGAGAGGACCGCACATGGCCGACACGTGGCTGGTCGTCGGACTGGGGAACCCGGGTCCGCGCTATGAGCTCACCCGGCACAATGTGGGCCAGCTCGTCGTCGACGAGCTCGCTGCGCGCCGCTCCGAGACCCTACGCAGTCACAAGGCGAACGCCCGCGTCGCCGAGAGCCGCCTGCGGCCGGGCGGGGCGAGGATCGTCCTCGCCAAGCCCAACTCATTCATGAACGTGTCCGGCGGACCGGTCTCGTCGCTGGCCAGGTTCTACGACATCCCCGCCGAGCGGATCGTGGTCATCCACGACGAGCTCGACATCCCCTTCGACAGCCTCAAGTTGAAGATCGGCGGCGGGCACGGCGGACACAACGGCGTGCGCGACATCGCCGCGGCGCTCGGCACCCCCGACTTCGCGCGCGTGCGCGTCGGCATCGGGCGTCCGCCCGGGCGCCAGGACGCCGCGGACTGGGTGCTCGATCCGTTCGGCGCCGCCGAGCGCAAGGAGCTGCCGCTGGTCCTCGGCGACGCCGCCGACGCCGTCGAGCTGCTCATCGGCGAGGGCCTTCTCGCCGCGCAGCAGCACCACCACGCGCCGCGGGTCTGACGCGACGCATAGACTCGTCCGGTGACAGTTCCCGGGATCGTTCGCGCCCTCGAGCAGGCAGAGTCCTTCCGGGAGGCGATGGCCGCCGCGGCGGCCGACACCGACTTCTCCCTGGCAGGCGGCCTCGATGCGCCGCTGCTGGCGAGCCTCGTCGAGCGTCGGCGCGAGCGCGGCAAGCCCGCCTCCCTGCTCGTCGTCGCGCCCACAGGGCGTCGCGCCGAGAGCATGGGCGCCGCGCTGGAGAGTCTGCTTCCCGGGGCGCGCGTGCTCCACTTCCCGGCCTGGGAGACCCTGCCGCACGAGCGGCTGAGCCCGAGCGCCGAGACGGTCGGGCGCCGGCTGGACGTGCTGCGCCAGGCTGCCCAGTGGGACGGCGCCGCGCCCCTGGTGATCACGGCATCCGTCCGCAGCGCGCTCCAGCCGATCGCGGCGGGCCTGATGGATGCCGGCACCCTCGAACTGGGCGTCGGCGCGCGCGGGCAGGAGCTCGACGAGGTCGTCCGCCGCCTCATCGAACTGGCGTACCACCGCGTCGACATGGTGTCGCGGCGCGGGGAGTTCGCCGTCCGCGGCGGCATCCTCGACGTGTTCCCGCCGGTGGCCGACCACCCGTACCGCGTCGAGTTCTTCGGCGACGAGATCGACCAGATCCGCGCCTTCTCGGTCGCCGACCAGCGCTCGCTGCCGGGCGACGTGGCGCACGTGTCGCTGCTGCCCAGCCGGGAGCTGCTGCTCACCGACCGCGTGCGCGAGCGCGCCGCCGGCCTGCACGAGCGCTTCCCGGGGCTGCGCGCGATGCTCGAGAAGATGAGCGAGGGCATTCCCGTCGAGGGCATGGAGTCGCTGCTGCCGGCCGTCGCGGACGCCGTCGTCCCGCTCGTGGACTATCTGCCCGCGGGCACGGCGGTCGGGCTCGTCGACCCCGAGCGGGCCGTGACGCGCGCGCTCACCCTCGGCGACACGAACCGCGAGTTCCTCGAGGCCGCCTGGAGCGCGGCGACCGCCGGCGCCGACACGCCCGTCGATCTGGGCTCCGGCGACTTTCTCACCCTGCCGCAGCTGCACGAGGCGACCGGGGGCCACGGCGGCGCGTGGTGGACCTTCAGCGGCTTCGACTCGGGGGCCGCCGACGCCGAGGCGGAGGGCCTCATCGACGCGCCCGACGGCGGCGTGCGTGTGCCTGCCGCGGCCATCCCGTCCTTCCACGGCAACGTCGACGGGGCGACCGGGTTCATCGCCGGCCTGCTCGCCGACGGCTGGCGCGTGGTGATCGCCGCCTCCGGCACGGGCCTGGTCGACCGTGCCCGGGACGTGCTCACCGAGCGGGGCATCGCCGCCCGTGCCGTCGAGGCTCTGGACGCCGTCCCCGACGCGGGCGTCGCGATCGCGGTGACCGCGACGCTCGAGAGCGGATTCCAGATCCCCGAGGCCAAGCTCGCGGTGCTCACCGAGAGCGAGTTCTACGGCCGGACGATCGGCGCGGACGGGCGGGTCGTCAAGAAGCTCGCCTCGCGTCGCCGCAACGTGGTCGACCCGCTGCAGCTGAAGGCGGGCGACTTCGTCGTGCACGCCACGCACGGCATCGGCCGCTTCGTCGAGCTCGTCCAGCGCGAGGTGTCCACGGGCGGGCGCAACGCGCAGAAGACGACGCGCGAGTACCTCGTCATCGAGTACGCCCCCGCCAAACGCGGCTATCCGGGCGACAAGCTCTTCGTCCCCACCGACCAGCTCGACCTGCTCTCGCGCTACGTCGGGGGAGAGGCGCCCGCGCTGTCGAAGATGGGCGGCGGCGACTGGGCCGCCGCGAAGGGACGCGCCCGCAAGGCCGTCCGGGACATCGCCGTCGAACTGGTGAAGCTGTACTCGGCGCGCATGGCGGCCAAGGGCCACGCCTTCGGTCCCGACTCGCCCTGGCAGCGCGAGCTCGAAGAGGCCTTCCCGTTCGCCGAGACCCCCGACCAGCTGCAGACCATCGACGAGATCAAAGCGGACATGGAGCGGCCGATTCCGATGGACCGGCTCCTGTCCGGCGATGTCGGCTTCGGCAAGACCGAGGTCGCCGTCCGCGCCGCTTTCAAGGCGATTCAGGACGGCAAGCAGGTCGCCATGCTCGTGCCGACCACGCTCCTGGTCAAGCAGCACCTCGAGACCTTCCAGGAGCGCTTCGCCGGGTTCCCGGTCAAGGTCCGCGCGCTCTCGCGGTTCCAGACCGACAAAGAGGCCCGCGACACGCTCGCCGGACTGCTCGACGGCACCGTCGACATGGTCATCGGCACGCACCGGATCCTCACCGACAAGGTCATCTTCAAAGACCTGGGGCTCATGATCATCGACGAGGAGCAGCGGTTCGGCGTCGAGCACAAGGATCAGCTCAAGAAGCTGAAGACCAACGTCGACATCCTCGCGATGAGCGCGACCCCGATTCCGCGCACGCTCGAGATGGCCGTCACCGGCATCCGTGAGATGTCCACGCTGCAGACCCCGCCCGAGGACCGGCATCCGATCCTCACGTACGTCGGCCCGCGCGCCGACAAGCAGGTCGCCGCCGCGATCCGCCGCGAACTGCTGCGCGAGGGCCAGATCTTCTACGTGCACAACCGCGTGCAGTCGATCCAGCGGGTGGCCGCCCAGCTGGCCGAGCTCGTGCCCGAGGCGCGCATCGCCGTCGCGCACGGGAAGATGGGCGAGCACGCGCTCGAGCAGGTCGTCGACGACTTCTGGGAGCGCCGCGCGGACGTGCTGGTGTCGACGACGATCATCGAGACGGGCCTCGACATCGCCAACGCGAACACGATCATCATCGACCGGGCGGACAAGTACGGCCTGAGCCAGCTGCACCAGCTCCGCGGCCGCGTCGGCCGCGGCCGCGAGCGCGCCTACGCCTACTTCCTCTACGACGAGAACAAGCCGCTGAGCGAGACGGCCGCCGACCGCCTCGAGACCATCGCGGTCAACAACGACCTCGGCAGCGGCATGCAGGTCGCGCTCAAGGACCTCGAGATCCGCGGCGCGGGCAACCTGCTCGGCGCCGAGCAGGCGGGGCACATCGCGGGGGTCGGCTTCGACCTGTACCTGCGGATGATCGGCGAGGCCGTGGCGACCTTCCGCGGCGAGGACGTCGAGGGACCGGCCGAGCTGCGCCTGGAGCTGCCGGTGGACGCCCGTGTCCCGGAGTCGTACATCGACAGCGAGCGACTGCGGCTCGAGGCCTATCAGAAGCTGTCCGCCGCGGCATCCGTCGCGGCGAAGGACGACGCGCTCGACCTCGTCATCGATGAGCTGCGCGACCGCTACGGCGAGCCGCCGCGCGAGGTCGCGGGACTGGTCGCCGTCGCACGACTGCGCCGGCGCGCGGCGCAGTCGCAGCTGACCGACGTCGTCGCGATGGGCCCCAATCTGCGCATCGCGCCGGCACACCTGCCCGACTCGCTGCGCGTGCGGCTGCAGCGGCTGCATCCCAAGGCGAAGGTGCTCGCCGGCGGCGACGCCATGATCGTCCCGCTGCCGACGGCGGGCGGCGAGCCGCTGGGAGACGCCGACCTCATCGCGTGGACGGGCCAGTTGCTCGATCAGATCTTCCCGCTGCCCCGGCCCGAGCCCGCCGGCGGGTGACGCCCGAGGATACGCGAAGGGGCTCGGCGCGCCGAGCGCACCGAGCCCCTGTCAGGCCTGCCTAGATCACGCCCTGCGCGAGCATCGCGTGGGCGACCCGCTCGAAGCCGGCCGAGTTCGCGCCGACGACGTAGTCGCCGGGACGGCCGTAGCGGTCGGCGGCCTCGAAGGCGGCGTCGTGCACGTCCTTCATGATCGCGCGCAGCTTCGACTCGCTGTCGGCGAAGTTCCAGCGCTGACGCGACGCGTTCTGGCTCATCTCGAGCGCCGAGGTCGCGACGCCGCCGGCGTTGGCCGCCTTGCCGGGGCCGAACAGCACGCCCGCGCTCTGCAGCGCGCTGACGGCGCCGGGCGTGGAGGGCATGTTCGCGCCCTCCGCGACGACGCGGACGCCGCCCGCGATCAGACGCTGGGCGTCGTCCTCGTCGAGCTCGTTCTGGGTGGCCGACGGGATCGCGATGTCCACGGGCACCTCCCACGGGCGCGCGCCCTCGACGAAGCGGGCCTGCGGGCGGTGGGTGACGTACTCGGAGATCCGGCGCCGCTCGACCTCCTTGAGCCGGCGCAGGAGCGCGAGGTCGATGCCGTCGTCGTCGACGACGTAGCCGGACGAGTCGGACGCCGTGACCGGCGTCGCGCCCAGCTGGAAGGCCTTGGCGATCGCGTAGATCGCGACGTTGCCCGAGCCGGAGATGCCGACGCGCTTGCCCTCGAAGGACTCGCCGTGCACGCCCAGCATCTCCTGCGCGAAGAACACCGCGCCGTACCCGGTGGCCTCGGTGCGCACCTCGGCGCCGCCCCACTGCACGCCCTTGCCGGTGAACATGCCCGACTCGTGGCGATTGGTGATCTTGCGGTACTGGCCGAAGAGGAACCCGATCTCGCGGGCGCCCACGCCGATGTCGCCGGCCGGGACGTCGGTGTGCTCGCCGAGGTGGCGGTACAGCTCGCTCATGAACGACTGGCAGAAGCGCATCACCTCGGCGTCGGAGCGGCCGTGCGGGTCGAAGTCGCTGCCGCCCTTGGCGCCGCCGATGCCCTGGCCCGTGAGCGCGTTCTTGAAGATCTGCTCGAAGCCGAGGAACTTGATGATCGACAGGTTCACGGACGGGTGGAAGCGCAGACCGCCCTTGTAGGGGCCCAGCACGGAGGAGAACTGGATGCGGTAGCCGCGGTTGACCTGGAGCCTGCCGGCGTCGTCGACCCACGGCACGCGGAACATGATCTGCCGCTCCGGCTCGACGAGCCGCTCGAGGATGCCGCCGTCGACGAACTGGGGGTGGACTTCCAGCACGGGGGCGATCGAGTCGAGGACTTCGTGGACCGCCTGCTGGAACTCCGGCTCGTGCGGGTTGCGGGCGACAACCTCCTGGAAGACGTGCTGGACGGACGCGGGCAACGCGGTGAGGGTTTCGGTCACAGGTGGTGCTCTCTCGAATGATCGGGTGTCGGGCGCGCGAGACGGCCCGTCCCACCCTATCTGCGACGACGGGTGCTCTCGACGCGGATGACGACGCCCCCTACGCTGGCGGCAGGTCACACCGCGAGGGAGCAGCATGCAGTTCGAGCATCTCGGGGCACGACCCCGCATTCATCCGGATGCCGTCGTCGCGCCGACGGCCGTCATCTCGGGGGATGTGACCCTCGGCGCCGGCGCGCAGGTGCTGCACGGCGCCGTGATCACCTCCGAGGGCGGCCCGATCACGCTCGGCGAGAACGTGATCGTCATGGAGAACGCGCTCGTGCGCGCGAGCGCGGTCCACCCGGTGCACATCGGGGCGCACACCCTCGTCGGCCCGATGGCGAGCGTGTCGGGGGCGACGATCGCCGACGAGGTGTTCCTCGCGACCGGCACGCGCGTGTTCAACGGCGCCCGCATCGGGGAGCGCAGCGAAGTGCGCATCAACGCCGTCGTGCACCTGCGCACCGTGCTGCCGCCGCGCTCGGTCGTGCCGATCGGCTGGGTGGCCGTCGGCGATCCCGCGCGGGTGCTGCCGCCCGACCAGCACGACGAGATCTGGGCGCTGCAACACGACCTCGACTTCCCCGGCTACGTGTTCGGGCTCGACCGGGACACCCCGGACCTCATGATCCAGCTCACCGAGCGATACGGCTCGTCGCTCGCCCGCCACGCCGACGACCGTCGCGTCGACGAGGCGTAGCGCGTCGGCTCCGGCTCACCCGGTGTTCTGCAGGCCGGCGGCGACGCCCGAGACCGACAGCAGCAGCAGGCGCCGCCACTCGGCAGCGCTCTCGAGCGGGCTCTCGGCGTCGGGCTCCTCCGAGCGCAGCGCGCGCAGGGCGCGCAACTGCAGCAGCGAGAGCGCGTCGACGTAGGGGCTGCGCACCTTCACGGCGCGCTGCAGGACGGGCTTGTTCGCCAGCAGATCGTCGCCGCCGGTCAGGCGCACCACCCAGCGGCGCGTGAGCTGCATCTCCTCCATCACGAGGTCGGCCAGATCGGCGCGGTCGCCGAGGTCGAGGTAGCGGCGTGCGATGCGCGGATCCGCCTTCGCGAGGCTCATGGCGACGTTGTCGAGCACCGTGCGCAGCAGCGGCCAGTCCTCATACGCCTCACGCAGACGCGCCTCATCGCCCACGGCATCCAGGGCGGTGCCGAGCCCGAACCAGCCGGCGAGATTGATGCGTGCCTGCGACCAGGCGAACACCCACGGGATGGCGCGCAGATCCTCGAGCGACTCGACCGAGAGCCCGCGCCGGGCGGGGCGCGAGCCGAGGGCGAGCAGGCCGATCTCCTCCATCGGGGTGACCGTCGCGAACCACGGCGCGAAGCCCGGCGCGGTCACGAGTGACGAGAACCGCTCGCGAGAGGCGGCGTCCATCGTCGCCGCCACATCCGCGTAGCGGGCCGCCGCGTCGCGGTTGCGCTGCTCGATCGACGGGGCGGAGGCCAGCAGCGTGGCGGCGGCGACCTGGTCGATGTGCCGCATCGCGATGGCCGGGTCGCCATAGCGCGCGAAGATGACCTCGCCCTGCTCGGTGAGCTTGAACCGGCCGTCCACGGAGTGCGGCGGCTGCGCGAGGATCGCCGAGTTCGCCGGCCCGCCGCCGCGGCCCAGCGCGCCGCCGCGACCGTGGAACAGGGTCAGCTCGATCCCCTCGGCCTGCGCCCAGGCGGAGATCTGCGCCTGGGCCTCGTAGAGGGCGAGGTTGGCCGCGACCGGGCCGACGTCCTTCGACGAGTCGGAGTAGCCGAGCATGACCTCCAGGCGTCGCCCGGTCGCCTCCAGCCGCGCCGCGAACGCGGGGTGCTCGACGATCTCGGCGAGGATCCGCGGGGCCGCCTGCAGGTCGGCGAAGGTCTCGAACAGGGGAATCACATCGAGCGCCGGCGGGGTGCCGTCGGGTCCGACGGCGAACCGGGCGAGCTCGTGCACGGCGGCCAGGTCGTCGGCGGACTGGGTGAACGAGACGATGTAGCGGCCGGCCGCCCGCGGGCCGTAGCGACGCTGGATCTGGGCGACGGTGCGGAAGACGGCGAGCACCTCGTCGGTCAGCTCGCTCGGCTCGCCGCCGGCGCGGCACTCGGCGAGCACCTTCGAGTGCACGGCGGAGTGCTGGCGCACCTCGAGCTCGGCGAGGTGGAAGCCGAACGTCTCGACCTGCCAGATCAGCTGCTGCAGGTGGCCGTAGGCCTGCCGTCCCGCGTGCGCCGCGGCGAGCGAGTCCTGCACCGTGCGCAGGTCGTCGAGCAGGTGCTCCGGATCGCGGTAGGCCAGGTCGGCGTCGCGTGCGCGCGTGGCGGCGATGCGACGGGTGAGCAGGAGCAGGACGCGCTTGTGCGGCTCGCCGGCGGCGCGCTTGCGGGCGTCGGCGGCGCCGTCCTCGTCGACGGCGGCCAGCCGCTGCCACAGGGCGGACAGGTCCGCGCTGGGCGGCGTCGTCTCCTCCGAGACCGTGAGGGTGCGCGCGATGCGTTCGGCGGAGCGCTCCAGCCCGCGCAGGACGTGCTCGGACGCGATCGCGGCGGCCTTCTTGGTGACCGATGCCGTCACGAACGGGTTGCCGTCGCGGTCGCCGCCCACCCATGTGCCCAGCCGCACGAACGGTCGGACGATCGGAGCGCGGCTGCCGGCGGCGGGACCCTGTAGCGCGTCGTCGACGCGACGGTAGACGTGCGGCACCGCCGTGTAGAGCGTCTCGTCGAACACCGACATGATGGCGCGGACCTCGTCGACCGGCGACGGCTTCTCCGCACGCAGGGGAGCGGTGCGCCACAGCGTGTCGATCTCCTCGACGATCCGCCGCTCGGCGCGGCGTTCGTCCGCTCCGCCGGTGACGGCCGCGTCGCGCTCCTGTAGCAGCGCGGCCAGGCGCCGGATGCTCGAGGACACCGCACGCCGGCGCGCCTCGGTCGGGTGGGCGGTGAAGACCGGCTGGAAGCGCAGCGACTGCAGGCGCTGCAGTGCGGTGTCGTCCCCGACCTCGGCGGACAGGCGCACGAACGCGGCGGCGACCGAGTCGGTGACCGCCTCGCGGTCGGGGCGGCCGTCGCGCTCGCGGAGCACGCGCACGCGCTGGAACTCCTCCGCGAGGTTCACGAGGTGGAAGTAGGCGGTGAAGGCGCGGGCGACCTCGTCGGCGCGTGCCACCGAGAAGGAGTCCGCGATCTGCGCGGCGCGCTCGAAGGCCTCGGGGGAATCGTCGGCGTACGCCGCGATCGTCGCCAGCCGGAGCCGCTCGACGTCGTCGTACAGGCCGGGGGAGCCGCTCTCGCGCAGGACGCGGCCCAGCAGGCTCCCGAGCAGGCGCACGTCGGCGCGCATCCGCTCGGGCAGCTCCTGCTCGGCGTCGCCGCGGCCCACGAGGTCGATGGCTTCGGTCCGGGTCAGTTCACGCATGCTCCCACGCTAATCGCCCGGCGAGGCGCTCCCGGCACCGGTTACGATCGGGGAAGGTGTGCCGGGAAGTCTGGTCGGCGTCCGGCCACCGACCCCGAAAGGCTGCGCATGCCTCTCCTCCGTTCCGATCGCTTCCCGGCCGCGCTGCTGCTGATCGCCGCGGGCCTCGGGCTGCTCGTGGCGAACTCCCCGCTGGGCGCGGGGGCGACCGCGGTCAAGCACGCGGTCGTCGGAGTCCCCGGCATCCTGGGCCTGCCCGGCCTGGAGATGCCGGTCGGGCACTGGATCGCCGACGGACTGCTCGCCGTGTTCTTCTTCGTGGTCGCCGTCGAGCTGCAGTACGAGCTGACCAGCGGGCAGCTGAACTCGACGAGGAAGGCGCTCCAGCCGGCCATCGCCGCCGCCGGCGGCGTGCTCGCGCCGATCGCCGTGTACCTGCTCGTGGCCGGGGGCTCCGACACCGTGGCCGGATGGCCGATCCCGACCGCGACCGACATCGCCTTCGCGCTGGGAGTGCTGGCGGTGTTCGGGCGCGGCCTTCCCCCGGCGGTGCGCATCTTCCTGCTCGCCCTGGCGATCCTCGACGACATCGTCGGGATCGTGCTGATCGCCGTCCTGTTCACGGCCGGCGTCGACCTGCCGATGCTCGCGCTCGCCGCGGTCGCGGTGATCGTGTTCCGGGTGCTCAGCGGTCTCCTCGACACCCGGGGCCGCCCCGCGGCGCTGGCGGGGATGGCGGTGTGCGCGGCGGGCACGTGGTGGTTCGTGCACGAGTCCGGCGTGCACGCGACGATCGCCGGCGTCGCGCTCGGGCTGATGATGCGTCAGCACCCGGCGATGCGCGTGCGCCACGCCCTCGAGCCATGGGTCAACGGGATCGTCCTCCCGCTGTTCGCCTTCTCGGCGGCGCTCGTGGTGATCCCGCGTGTCACGCCGAGCGACCTGTCGCCGGCGTTCTGGGGCGTCCTGCTCGCGCTGCCGGTCGGCAAGATCGTCGGCATCTGCATCGCCGGGTGGATCGCGCAGCGCATCAGCGGCGGCGTGCCCGCGCTCTCGCTCGCCGACCTGCTGGCGGCGGGCGCGCTCGGCGGGATCGGGTTCACGGTGTCGCTGCTGCTGTCCGAGCTGGCCTTCGCCGCCGACCCGGGCACGCGCGACCAGGCGACCCTCGGCGTGCTCGCCGGGTCGACCGTGTCTCTCATCCTGGCCGCGATCCTCGTATCGTGGCGGGCATGGCATCATCGACGCCGCGCGGCGGCCCCGACGCACTGAGCAGCACCGCCCCCACCGCAGCCGACCCCCTGCGCGCGGCGGCCGAGACGATGCGCGCCGTGCGCGAGCGGTGCGTGTGGACGCAGCAGATCGACCACCGTGCCCTCGTGCCGTACCTCGTGGAGGAGTCCGCGGAGCTCATCGACGCGGTCGAGTCCGGGTCGCGCGCCGACCTGCGCGAGGAGCTCGGCGACCTGCTGTGGCAGGTGCTGTTCCACGCCGAGATCGCGGCACGCGACGCGGACGCGCCGTTCGACATCGACGACGTCGCCGGCGACCTCGTCGAGAAGATGGTGCGGCGTCACCCGCATGTCTTCGGCGATGCCGTGGCCACCACGCCCGAGGAGGTCCTCGTGCACTGGAACGCCGCCAAGGCCGCCGAGAAGCGCACGCGCACGAGCGTCCTCGACGGCGTCTCGCACCACATGCCCGCCCTCGCCCTGGCCCAGAAGCTGCTGGGGCGCGCCGGCGCGTTCGGCCCCGCCGCCGATCCCGAGCCGCAGACGCGGTGCCGCGACGAGGACGAGCTGGGGGAGGCGCTGCTCGGGCTCGTCGCGGTCGCGCGAGAGCGCGGGTGGGACGCCGAGCGGGCGCTCCGCGGCGCGATCCGCCGCCTCGAAGCCGACATCCGCGCCGCGGAGGCCGTGGTCCGCGCGGACGACGGTGCGTAACTCCTCCGATCCGGCGCCCGCGCGGCGCAGACCTCGCGTGTGAACGTCATCACGGCGCGGATCGGAGGAGTTGTGCCCGCGGCCGGGCCGTGACCGGGTCGCCCCGTGCGGTCCCCTCGCGCCGACCTGGGAAGATAGGACCGTGGCATCCGTGAACCCGCCGCGCGGCATGCGCGACTTCCTTCCCGCAGACAAGGCCCGACGCGAGGGCGTGCTCGCCGTCATCCGCGAGCGCTATCGCGCACACGGCTTCGACGAGATCGAGACCCCGGTGGTCGAGGACTACAGCCGCCTGCACGCGGGGATCGGCGGCGACAACGAGAAGCTCGCGTTCAACGTCCTCAAGCGGGGCCTCGACGCCGACGCGATCCGGGCCGGCGCCGACGACCCCGCCGCGCTCGCCGACCTCGGCCTGCGCTACGACCTGACCGTCCCGCTCGCCCGCTTCTATGCGACCCACCGCGGCGAGCTGCCCGCCGTCTTCCGGGCCATCCAGATCGCGCCGGTGTGGCGCGCCGAGCGCCCGCAGAAGGGGCGCTACCGCCAGTTCGTGCAGTGCGACATCGACATCATCGGCGACGCGACCGCGCGTGCCGAGGCCGAGCTCCTCGTCGCCAGCCTCGACACGCTCGACGCGCTCGGCCTGACCGGCGCGACGATCCGGATCAACGACCGCCGCGTCCTCGACGCGATGCTCGCGGCATTCGGCTTCGCCGCCGACGAGCGCGCGGGGGTGCTCATCACGATCGACAAGCTCGACAAGGTCGGTCCCGACGGCGTCGCCCGCGAGCTGCGCGATCGCGGTGCGACCCCCGCGGCGGTCGACGCCTTCGAGGCGTTCCTGCGGCGCCCCCAGACGCTCGAGTACCGGCCGTACGGCGACGGGCAGATCCGCAAGGCCCTGCCGGACGGTGTTCCCGACGACGTCGTGGCCCACCTGGTCGGCATCGGCGAGGCCGTCGCCGCCGCCCGGCCGGACGCCGACGCGCTGGGGGGCGTGCCGCTCGTGTTCGATCCCTTCCTCGTGCGGGGCATGGGCTACTACACCGGCACGATCTACGAGCTCGCCCACCCCTCCGTCGACTACTCGCTCGGCGGCGGCGGGCGCTACGACGGCATGATCGGCCGCTTCCTCGGTCAGGACGTGCCCGCGGTGGGCTTCTCGATCGGCTTCGAGCGCATCGTCGACCTCGTCGGGCAGCGGGAGGGGGATGCCGGGGCCGCCGTCGTCCTCGTGCACGACCGCGATGTGCCCACGGCAGAGCTGGTCGCGCTCAAGGCGGCCCTGGTCGCCGACGGCTCACGCGTGCGACTTGCGCAGCGGACGAAGAACCTCACCGGCCTGCTGGAGCGCGCGTCCGCCGACGGCTACACGCTCTTCGCGACGGTCTCGGCGGGCCAGTCCCGCGACGCCCTGGAGCTCAAGCCGCTGTCCTGAGTCCGCCGGTTCCGCTCGGCCGGTGCGCCGATGCCCGCGCGGGCAGGGTTCAGTTCGCGGATGCCGTCACGCGGCGCTTCTGGCGCACGTACACCTCACGCCGCACGTGCGCGACGACGTCCCCGGCGGCATCCGTGATGTCGGTCTCGAACCACTCGAGCACCTTGGCGCCGCCGCGGGCGCGCTCGCGCAGCTGCTCGGCCTGCTCTCGCGAGACGGCGAAGTGCGCCGTCAGCACGCCGCGGCCCGGCTTGACGAACTCGATCTCGCCCTTCGTGTCCCAGACGACGTAGTCGCGACCGAGCTGGTGCATGACGAGCATGAAGAAGTACGGATCGGTCATCGCCGACAGCGATCCGCCGAACGCGGTCTTGACGAAGTTGCGGGTGATCGGGTTCACGTGCAGCTGCACCGTCGCCTCGGTCCAGTCCTCTGAGAACCGCTTCACGCGGATGCCGCTGAACAGATTCGGGAGCCACAGGCTCATGCCCAGAGCCAGCCGACGAGGTGTGATGCGCATGGGAGCGAGTGTGCCCCGGCGAGGGCGGGGATGCACGTCGATTGTCGAGCGGGGACAACGAACGCGGACAATGGAGGCGTGGCCCTCGCCCGGAAGGAACCGCACGCATGCCCGCTCACACCCGCCCGACGCCGGTCTGGCAGCAGCGCGTGGCGATCTCGCGCGCGGGAGCGATCGTCCTGTACTCGGCGGTCGCGCTCATGGCGGCGCTGACCGTGATCACCGCGGTCGCGACGAGCGATGTCGTCGCACTGTGGGTCATGATCGGCGCGACGGCGCTCGTGGTCGTCGCGATCGGGACGAACACGGTGTTCCATGTCCGCATCGACGATGACGGGCTGACGGTCTCCTCCGCGGCCGGCTGGCCCCGCGTGCGCGTGCCGATGGCGGATGTCGCCGCGGTCGCCGCGGTGCACGTCGAGCCGATGGGCGAGTTCGGCGGGTGGGGCATGCGCTGGGCGCCCCAGGGGCGCTTCGGCGTCGTGCTGCGCGCCGGCGAGGGCATCGAGGTGCGCCGGCGGAGCGGGAAGACCGTCACCGTCACGGTCGATGACGCCCGCGCCGGCGCGGCGCTGCTGACCGCTCTGGCGTCGCGGCGGTGAGTGCGGTTGAGTGGGGGAATGGCGCACCCCGCTCGTCCCTCCGACGCTCTTCCCACCCCCGACGGCTGGCGGGCCGTCGACCGCTACTTCGCCGAGACGCTCGTCGGCCATGACGGCGCACTGGAGGAGGCGGTCGCCGCGCAGAACGCGGCGGAGCTGCCGGCCATCGAAGTCGCCCCGGTCAACGGCAAGTTCCTCCACCTGCTCGCCCGCATCGCCGGTGCCCGCCGCGTGCTCGAGATCGGCACACTCGGCGGGTACTCGACGATCTGGCTCGCCCGCGGCCTCCCCGCCGACGGTCAGGTCATCACGATCGAGGCGGAGCCGCGCAACGCCGAGATCGCGCGCGGCAATCTCGACCGCGCCGGCGTCGGGGACCGCGTCGAGATCCTCGTCGGGCGGGCCGCCGACGTGCTGCCCTCCCTCGACGGCGGCGCGCCGTTCGACCTCGTGTTCATCGACGCCGACAAGGAGTCCAACACGACCTACCTCGACTGGGCCGCGCGGCTCGGACGGCCGGGGACCGTCGTCGTCGTCGACAACGTGGGCCGCGGCGGCGCCGTGGCCGATCCGCAGGCCGACCGCCCGGACGTGATCGGCACGCAGCGCGGCCTCGAGATGCTCGGCGCCGACCCGCGCTTCGACGCGACGGCGCTGCAGACGCTCGACGCCAAGGGCTGGGACGGCGTGGCGATCGCCCTCGTGGTGTGAGGACCGGGAGATGACGGGATGCCTGTGGCGACGGCATCCACATCACTAGACTCGGTGTCGGACCGACGACGCTCCCACAATCCACCCTCCACAAGCAAGGAGTCCCCTGTGGCACTGATCGAGGCTGTAGGCGCACGCGAGATCCTGGATTCGCGTGGCAACCCGACCGTCGAGGTGGAGGTGCTCCTCGACGACGGCATCGTCCAGCGGGCGGCCGTCCCCTCCGGCGCATCCACCGGCGCCTTCGAGGCGTACGAGCTGCGCGACGGCGACAAGAGTCGCTACAGCGGCAAGGGCGTTCTCAAGGCCGTCGCCGCCGTGATCGACGAGCTCGGCCCGGCGATCGAGGGCGTCGACGCGAGCGAGCAGCGTCTCGTGGACGAGATCCTCATCGGCACCGACGGCACCGAGAACAAGTCGCGCACCGGCGCCAACGCGATCCTCGGCGTGTCGCTGGCCGTCGCCAAGGCCGCGGCCGACAGCGCCGACCTGCCGCTGTTCCGCTACCTGGGCGGGCCCAACGCGCACGTTCTGCCGGTCCCGCTGTTCAACGTCATCAACGGCGGCGAGCACGCCGACAACGGCATCGACATGCAGGAGTTCTTCCTCGCCCCGATCGGCGCCGACAGCTTCGCCGAGGCGCTGCGCTGGGGCACGGAGGTCTACCACGTCCTCAAGGGCGAGCTGAAGGCCGCCGGCTACGCGACCGGCCTCGGCGACGAGGGCGGGTTCGCCCCCGACCTGCCCAGCAACCGCGAGGGCCTGGACTTCCTGGTCAAGGCGATCGAGAAGGCCGGCTTCACCGCCGGTGCCGACATCGCGCTCGGTCTGGACGTCGCGGCGACCGAGTTCTTCAACGACGGCGTGTACCGCCTCGACAACAAGGACTGGACCGCTGCCGAGCTGACGGACTACTACGTCGACCTCGTCGACTCGTTCCCGATCGTCACGATCGAGGACGCGCTCGCGGAGGACGACTGGGAGAACTGGACCGCGCTCACCGAGAAGCTCGGCAAGCGCGTGCAGCTGGTCGGCGACGACCTGTTCGTCACCAACCCGCAGCGCCTGGCCGACGGCATCGCGCGCGGCGCCGCCAACTCGCTGCTGGTCAAGGTCAACCAGATCGGCACCCTGTCCGAGACGCTCGACGCGATCGACCTCGCCCACCGCTCCGGCTACACGACGATGCTCTCGCACCGCTCGGGTGAGACCGAGGACACCACGATCGCCGACCTGGCGGTCGCCGTGAACTCGGGTCAGATCAAGAGCGGCGCGCCCGCGCGCAGCGAGCGCGTGGCGAAATACAATCAGCTTCTGCGCATCGAGGAGGAGCTGGGCGACGCCGCGGAGTACATCGGCCGCCGGGCCTTCCCGCGCTACCAGGCATAGGACGACGAGGCCTGGCACGAGACGACGAGGCCTGGCACGAGACGATGAGGGGGGAGCCGTGGTCAAGACGACGGCTCCCTCTTCGCGTACCCGGCGCACGGTCGACGTGCGCGAGTGGGTGGGGGGAATCCGCTTCTCCGGCTTCATGGGCATCATGCTCGGCCTGGTCGTGCTGGCGGCCTTCGTGCTCGTGCCGACGGTCGGCACCTACGTCGAGCAGCGGCAGCAGATCGCGGCGCTCGAGCAGGCGGTCCGCCTCGGTGAGGAGGATGTCGCCGCCCTCGAGGCCGAACGCGAGCGCTGGACCGACGCGGCGTACGTGACCGCGCAGGCGCGCGAGCGGCTGTACTACGTCAAGCCGGGCGAGGTGGTCTACCTCGTCGACAACGACCTCCCCGACGGTGCGGTCCCGCGTGACCAGCGGCCCGTCAGCCAGGACATCCGCGAGACGCGGACCGACTGGATGGCGCAGTTCGTGCGCTCGCTCACCGCGGCGGGGACGGCGCAGACCGCCGCCGGCGGGTGAGCGACGCCGGCCGCGGCGCGGAGCGACCTCCAGGTCGCGCCCGGTAGCCTGGAGCGGTGCCGCACCCGACCCTGACCCCCGCCACGCCGGCAGATCTGGACGTCATGCACGCCCAGCTGGGGCGACCCATGCGCGGCGTCGTCGGCATCGCCGCCCGCTGCGCGTGCGGCAACCCGACGGTGGTGGCGACCGAGCCGCGTCTGCCCGACGGCACACCCTTTCCCACCTTCTACTACCTGACGCATCCCGGGGCGGCGGCGGCGATGTCCGCCCTGGAGGCCACGCAGGTCATGCCGGAGCTCGCCGAGACGCTCGCCGACGACCCGGAGGTCGCGGCGGCGTACGCCGCCGCGCACGCCGCCTACCTCGCCGACCGCGCCGTCTACGGCGAGGTGCCCGAGATCGAGGGGATCTCCGCCGGCGGCATGCCGACGCGCGTGAAGTGCCTGCACGCCCTCGCGGCGCACGCCCTCGCGGCCGGCCCCGGCGTGAACCCGATCGGCGACCGCGCCCTCGCTCGCGGCGAGTGGTCCCCGCAGCGCTGCACGTGCGCGCAGCCGGGGAGCGCACGGTGACGGCACGGCGACGCCCGCTGGCCGCGCTGATGATCGCGGTGCCGCTCCTGCTCGGCGCCGCGGCACCGGGTCCGGGCGATGATCCGGCCGATCCGGAGGAGATCGCCGCCGTCGACCCGATCCGCGGGCTGCAGTACTGGCTGGCCGACTACGGCATCGACGAGGCGTGGCAGGTGACGCGCGGTGCGGGCGTCACGATCGCCGTCATCGACACCGGAATCGGCCGCGGCCTCACCGAGTTCGACGGTGCCGTCGCCGGCGGCGCCGACTTCTCCGGGGTCGGCGCGTCCGACGGACGCCGCCCCGTCGGCGCCGTCGACGCCAACCACGGCAGCCTCGTGGCCTCGCTCGCAGCGTCGCGGGGGACCGGCCCGGAGACCGGCATGATCGGAGTCGCCCCCGAGGCGAAGCTGCTGTCCCTGTCCATCGGCTTCGGCGCATCGGCATCCGTCCCCTTCGCCGACCAGGTCGCCGAGGCGATGCGCTGGGCCGTCGACCACGGCGCCGACGTCATCAACCTGTCGTTCACGACGAACACGCTCACCTGGGATCGCAGCTGGGACGACGCGTTCCTGTATGCGTTCGAGCATGACGTGGTCGTCGTCGTCGCCGCCGGCAACCGCGGCACCGGCACCGACCAGGTGGGCGCACCCGCGACGATCCCGGGCGTGCTGACGGTGGCCGGTGTCGACCGGGCCGGGCGTGCGAGCCGGGAGGCCTCGACGCAGGGGATCACGATCGGGATCTCCGCGCCGAGCGAGCAGCTCATCGGGGTCACCGCCGACGGTCAGCTCGTCTCGTGGGACGGCACGAGCGGCGCCGCGCCGATCGTGGCCGGGATCGCCGCGCTCGTGCGAGCGGCCCACCCGGATCTCGACGCGGCGAACGTCATCAACCGGATCATCCGCACCGCGACGCCGGTCTCGGGGTCGCGTACGCTGCCCGACCGCAACTACGGCTACGGCCTCGTCGACGCGGCGGCGGCGGTCCGCTCTCCCGTGCCGAAGGTCGACGCGAATCCGATGGGCAGCCTCTCGGAGTGGATCCGGCTCTACCGCCGCGCCGAGTCGGCACCGACCACCGCGCCGACGGCCACGCCGGTGGTGATCGATCCGCTCCCGCCCGCCGAGTCGGGGACGCGAAACGGATCGCCCCTGCTGCCGAGTTCCGAGACCCTCCGCTACGGCACGGTTCCGCTCGTGACAGGCACGCTGGCGGCTATACTGGTCGCGCTCGGCGTCACCGCTGCTGCCCGGCGCATCCGATCGGCGCGCACCTCGCGTTCGCCGAGCCGTTGAATCAAGGAGTTCTTCCCCCTGTGACTAGCACTGCGACCAGCAACGTGCCCAAGATCCTCATCGTCGGAGGCGGCTATGCGGGGTTCTACACCGCGTGGAAGCTCGAGAAGCACCTCCGCAAGGGGGAAGCGGACGTCACGATCGTCGACCCGCTCCCGTACATGACCTACCAGCCGTTCCTCCCCGAGGTCGCGGCCGGCGAGATCGAGGCGCGTCACGTCATCGTCGGCCTGCGCCGTCACCTGAAGAAGACGCGCGTCGTCACCGCGCGGGTGACCGGCATCGACCATGCCCACCGGACGGCCACGCTCACCCCCGACGTAGGCGAGCCGTGGCAGGAGCAGTACGACCAGATCGTCGTCACCGCCGGGGCCGTCTCGCGCACGTTCCCGATCCCGGGCATCGCCGACAACGCCATCGGACTGAAGACGATCGAAGAGGCCGTCGCTATCCGCGACCGCATCCTGACCAACTTCGACCGTGCCGCCAACCTCCCGCCCGGACCCGAGCGCGACCGCCTACTGACGGTCGTCGTGGTCGGCGGCGGATTCGCCGGCATCGAGGTGTTCGCCGAGGTGCGCGAGCTCGCCTCGTCGCTGCTGAAGGACTACCCCGGCCTGCGCTTCGAAGACACGCACTTCCACCTGATCGAGGCGATGGGGCGCATCATGCCCGAGGTCTCGCTCAAGACCAGCGAGTGGGTGCTCAAGGACCTCGCCAAGCGCGGCGCCAACGTGCACCTGGACACGCAGGTCACCGGCGCCGTCGACGGCAACGTCGAGCTGTCCACGGGCGAGGTCATCCCGACCGACCTCATCATCTGGACCGCCGGCGTCATGGCCAACCCCACGGTCGTGCGCGGCAGCGACCTGCCGGTCGAGGAGCGCGGTCGCATCCGTACGCGCGCCGACCTGCGCGTCGGCAGCGAGGACGAGGTCGTCGAAGGCGCGTGGGCGGCCGGCGACGTCTCGGCGGTGCCGGACCTGACCGGCAACGGCGTGGGAGGCTACTGCGTCCCCAACGCCCAGCACGCCGTGCGCCAGGCGAAGCTGCTCGCGAAGAACCTCGTCGCCGTCATGCGCGACGAGCTTCCGCGCGAGTACATCCACCACAACCTCGGCGCCGTCGCCGGCCTCGGCCTCTACAACGGCGTCTTCCAGTCCGGCAACCTGGCGCTCAAGGGCTTCGTCGCCTGGATCGCCCACCGCGGCTACCACGGCATGGCCATGCCGTCGTGGGAGCGCAAGTGGCGCGTGTTCGGCGACTGGTGGCACAACTTCTGGCTCTCCCGCGACAACGTGTCGCTGCAGACCGTGCAGAACCCGCGCTACGTCTTCGAGGAGTTCGCCGCGCGCCCGCGTCCGGCTGCGCCGCCTGCGGCACCGGCGATCGATCCGAAGAGCATCGCCGCCGAGAACAAGGCCCCGGCCGCCGAGAAGGCGTCCGCCGCCAGCTGACCTGCCGTGCCGGCGCGCGGCGACCTCGCGCGCCGGCTAGCTAGGCTGGGCGCGCGCGCTTCTGCAGCGCGGTGGCCCCCGTAGCCCAATGGCAGAGGCAGGCGACTTAAAATCGCTCAAGTCTGGGTTCGAGTCCCAGCGGGGGTACGAGATCGCCGGCGCGAGCGGGCGCGCCGCGGCGATCGATCGTCCGGGCGCGTTGGATCTGTTGTTTCTCATTCGATTCTCGTCGATAATCGATGAATGACGACGCCTGCTCGCCCATCGAACACGATCGCCTGGCTCACCTGGTCGGCGCTCGGAGGACTCCTGGTGCTCGTCGTGATCGCGGTGATCGGCGCATCCAGCAGCGTCGGACTCTTGGCGGAGTTGCTTCCTGTGCTCGCGCCCACACAGGGACAGCTCGCTGCTGTCGCGATGGCCTTCGGCGTCTGCCTCGCCCTCATCCTCGTGGCCACCGGCGTGCTCGTCGGCTACACGAGATCCGATCGCATCTTTCGTCGCGCGGCGTTGCGCTGGGTCGACGTGCTGGTGGGGGCGTTCGCCCTGGGCACGGCGCTCGTCGTCGTCGCGCTGTTCTTCATCCCCGGGCCGCCCCAGCTGTTTCTGCTCGTCGAGGCCTGCGTACCGGTGGGGATCGCGATCACGCTGGTGCTCCTGGTGATGCGCGCGCTTCTGCGCCGTGCGGTCGCGATGCATGTCGAGCTCGACGAGGTGGTGTGAGTGGCGGTCCGCATTCACATCGACCGGCTCCTGGTCGAGCGGGGCATGTCCGTGGGCGACTTCGCGACCGCGATCGGCATCACGCCGACGAACGTCGCCGTCCTGAAGAACGGACGCGCGCGAGCGGTGCGGTTCACGACGCTGGATGCGATGTGTCGTGTCCTGGAGTGCCAGCCCGGCGACATCCTCAGCTGGACCGAGGACGAGGACTGATCGACCCGCTCAGCCCACGCGCCACACGAGCGGGTCGTCGGGACACGCCTCCGGCACGGAGTACTGGCCGTCGGCGCGCAGTTGCGCGACGGTGCCGAGCTCCCCGCCGCCCCATTCGACGCGCTCGCCGATGCTGTACACCGCGCTGCCCAGCCGTAGGGATGCCGGTGGCACCCAGTCCGTGGATCGGGGGAGCGTCGGCACGTAGTCGCCCGCGTCCGTGACGAGGAACAGGCAGCCCTCGTGCAGCGCGAGCGTTCCGGCGACGAGGGCGTCCATGCCCGCGCCGGAGTCCGGGTGCGTGATGAACGGCGCGGACTCGTCGTGCGACGCGCAGCCGGCGAGTGCGGCCGCCACCGCGACGATGGTGAGAATCCGTACGCCCCGCATGACGCGACGTTAGCAGCCGGCCGCCCCCGGAGGGCCCGCGAGATCGGGGGCGCTTCGTGTCGGTATGGGCGGGGATTCCCGCATCTTGCGACCCCTGTTTCGGCGGTGTGCGGGATCGGGGGCGCTTGGTGTCGGTATCGGCGGGGATTCCCGCACCTTGCGACCCCTATCCGGGTCCGGGATGCCGGGGGCTCAGCCGCGCAGGCGGCGCCACACCATGTACCCGACGGCGCCGAGCGTGCCGGCGCTCGTGACGGCGAGGACGCCGATGAGAAGTCCGCGCGAGTCGCTGGGCTCGCGGCGCGAGGTGTCCGGCCGCGTGGCGGGCGTCTCGGACGGCGTCGGCGTGACCGCCGGCGTCGCAGACGGCTCCGGCTCCGGCGTCGGCGTCACCGTCGGCGTCGGCGTCGGCTCAGGCGTCGGCGTGGCCGCGTCCGGCTCGGGAGCGAGGGTCTCGCGCGGGGTCGTCGGCTGCGAGCCTCCCGTCGAGCCGCCGCTCGACCCGCCACTTGACCCGCCCGTCCCCGGCTGCGTCGGGCGCGGGCTGCTCGTGGGGGCCGGGGTGCCGGGGGAGTTCGTCGGCTGCGGCTGCGGCTGCGGCTCGGGCTCGGGCTCGGGCTGCGGTTCCGGCTCGGGCTCCGGGGCCGGTTCGGGCTCCGGCTCCGGGACGGTGTCGGTCGCATCGGCGAACACGGCGAGGGGTGCGACCGCGAACGAGACGACGGGTGCGCCGGTCCGTTCCGCGAAGGATGCCGGGGACGGCGCGGCGGCGGTCACCTCGACCCGCAGGTCGCCGACGGCGGCGACCGCCGGCATCCCGGCGAGCAGCACGATGGCGAGAGTGGACGACGTGAACCCCATATACGCACCCTAGCGGGGACCGGGGACCACCCTCGGCGCACCCCGGAAGTCCTAGGCTGGACGCCTACGCGAAGGAGCCCCGCCGATGAGTCTCGACCTGCTCGCCGCACCCGTCGCCGCACCCGAGGCGTGGGCCGACCCGGCCTCGTACTGGCGGGCACGCACCGCCGCCATCGCGGGAAGGTCCGGCCCCGTCGCGACGATCGACGTCGACGCGCTGCGCCACAACGCGCTGGATCTGGTCGTGCGCTCCGGCGGCGTTCCCATCCGGGTCGCGAGCAAGTCGATCCGCGTCCGTGCCGTGCTGGATGCCACGCTCGCCCTGGCCGGCTATCGCGGCATCCTCGCGTTCACCCTGCCGGAGGCGCTCTGGCTGGCCGAGGAGCGCGACGACATCGTCCTGGGCTATCCCACCGCCGACCGCGCCGCCGTGGCCGCGCTGGCGGCCGACGAGTCCGCGCTGGCGCGCATCACGCTCATGGTCGACGACCTCGCGCAGCTGGATCTCATCGACGCGGTGGTGCCGCCGGCATCCCGTCCGGAGGTGCGGGTCGCGATCGATGCCGACGCGTCGTGGCGCGCGCCGGTGCTCGGTCACATCGGCGTGCGCCGTTCGCCCGTCCACGAGACGCCCGAGGTCGAGCGGCTCGCGCGCGCGATCGCCGCGCGCCCGGGGTTCCGCCTCGTCGGCCTGATGATGTACGAGGCGCAGATCGCCGGGCAGCCGGATGCCGTGGGCTCGGGCGATGCGGTGATCCGCTGGATGCAGCGCCGCTCGCGCCAGGAGCTGGTCGACCGGCGCGGCGCCATCGTGGCCGCGCTGCGTCAGATCGCTCCGCTGGAGTTCGTCAACGGCGGCGGCACCGGCTCGCTCGAGTCGACGGCATCCGATCTGGCGGTCACCGAGACCACGGCCGGCAGCGGCCTGCTCGCCGGCCACCTCTTCGACGGCTACCGCGCCTTCGACCCGGCGCCGGCGGCGGCGTTCGCGCTCGAGGTGGTGCGCAAGCCCACTCCCGACATCGCGGTCGTGCTCGGCGGCGGATGGATCGCCTCGGGGCCGCCGGTCACGTCGCGACAGCCGCGGCCGGTGTGGCCGCAGGGCCTGCGCACGCTCGGCCGCGAGGGGGCGGGGGAGGTGCAGACCCCGCTGCAGGGCGAGTCCGCGCGCGCTCTCGCGATCGGCGACCGCGTGTGGTTCCGGCATGCCAAGAGCGGCGAGCCGGCCGAGCGGGTCGACCGTTACGTGCTCACCGCCGGCGCGCGCACGGTGGGCGAGGTGCCCACCTATCGCGGCGACGGGAAGAGCTTCCTGTGACGCGTCCCGGCGGCAGGTGGGAGAACTGGGCGCGCACCGAACGCGTGCGTCCCGTGCGGGTCGAGTATCCGTCCACGGTCGCGGCCGTGCGCCGCGCCGTCCTGGCGGCGGCCGCGCGCGGACTGAAGGTCAAAGCCGTCGGCGCGGGCCACAGCTTCAGCGGCATCGCCGTCGCACCCGGGGTGCTGCTGGAGCTGACCGAGCTGTCAGGGCTCGTGTCCGTCGACCGGGAGCGCGCGCGGGTCCGGATGCTGGCGGGCACGCGATTGCACCGGATCCCCGCACTGCTGCGGCCCTACGGCCTCGCGATGGAGAACCTCGGCGACATCGACCGGCAGTCGATCTCGGGCGCGGTCTCCACCGGCACGCACGGGACGGGTCTGCGCTTCGGGGGCATCGCCACCCAGGTCGTCGGCGCGACCCTCGTCACCGCGGACGGCGAGCTGCTGACCGTCTCCGACGACGAGAATCCGGAGCTGCTGCCCGCCGTCGCGCTGGGGCTGGGCGCCCTCGGCATCCTCGTCGACGTCACGCTGCAGTGCGTGCCGGCCTTCGCACTGCGCGCCGTGGAGCGCCCCGAGCCGCTCGACGACGTCGTCGCGGGCATCGCCGAGCGTGCCGCCGCCGCGGACCACTTCGAGTTCTACTGGTTCCCGCACACTGACGTCGCCCTGACCAAGACGAACACCCGCCTGGCGGCCGGAGAGCCGGTGGCCCCGCTCGGGCCCGCGCGCCGCTGGCTGGACGACCGGTTCGTCGGCACCGGCGTCCATCGCGCGGTGTGCGCGGCCGGCCGGATCGCTCCGCCGCTGGTGCCCGCCATCAACCGGGTGTCGGCGCGGGTGTGGGGCGACCGGAGCTTCTCGGACGCCTCGCACCGCGTGTTCGCGACGTCGCGGGGCGTGCGGTTCCGCGAGATGGAGTACGCCGTCCCGCTCGAACGGCTCGCGCCGGCGTTCCGGGCGCTGCAGGGACTGATCGACGCCCACGGCTGGCGGATCGAGTTCCCCGTCGAAGTGCGCGTCGCCGCCGCGGACGATCGCTGGCTGTCGACGGCGCACGGGCGCGCGAGCGGCTACATCGCCGTGCACCGGTACTGGCGCGCCGACCCGACCGCGTACTTCGCGGCGGTCGAAGAGACGCTGCTCGCCCACGACGGCCGCCCGCACTGGGGCAAGATGCACACACAGGATGCCGGGGCGCTGCGCGCGCGCTATCCGCGGTTCGACGACTTCACGGCGCTGCGCGATCGGCTCGATCCGGACCGGGTGTTCGCCAACGCCCACCTGCAGCGCGTCCTCGGTGGGTAACGGCTGGGAGTGCGGCGGTCCGTGTCGGGCCCGCAGGTAGGATGAGGGCACAATCGATGGGAGTGCTATGGAATGGCTGATCCCGGTACTGATCGTCGTCGGTCTTGTTGTGATCGTCGGCATCTACCTGTGGGCTACGTACAACTCGCTGGTCGCACTCAACGTGCGCGTCGATGAGGCGTGGAGCGACATCACGGTCCAGCTCAAGCGCCGTGCCGACCTGCTGCCGAACCTGATCGAGGCGGTCAAGGGCTACGCAGCTCACGAGAAGGCCGTCTTCGAGAACGTCACGCGCGCCCGCGCCGAGACGCTCACCGCTTCCAGCCCCGCCGATGCGGGTGTCGCCGAGGGGCACATGCAGCAGGCGCTCAAGTCGCTGTTCGCCGTCGCCGAGGCCTATCCCCAGCTGCAGGCGAGCCAGAACTTCCTGCAGCTGCAGCAGGCGGTCGTCGACACCGAGGACAAGATCCAGGCCTCGCGCCGCTTCTACAACGGCGGCGTCCGCGAGCTGAACACGAAGATCAAGGTGTTCCCGAACAACCTCTTCGCGCGCAACCTCGGGTTCACCGAGCGCGAGTTCTTCGAGGTCGTCGACGGCGCCGCGATCGCCGAGCCGCCGCGGATACAGTTCTGATCCGCGCGGGCCGCTGACGTGTACTCCGCGATCGCCCGCAACAAACGCAACACCTGGTTCATCCTCATCGGGTTCGTGCTGTTCCTGGCCGCGCTCGGACTGGTGGCCGGCTGGCTTGCGGGAAACAACTGGTGGATCACCGCGTTCATCGTGGTCTTCGCCGCCGGCTACGCGACGGTGCAGTACTTCGCCGCCGACCGCGAGGCACTCGCACTGGCCGGGGCGATCCCGGTCGGACGCACCGACGCGCCGCGGTACTACCGCATCGTCGAGAACCTGTGCATCACGACCGGCACGCCCATGCCGCAGTTGTACGTCGTCGACGACCCGGCACCGAACGCGTTCGCGACCGGGCGCACACCCGAGAAGGCTGCGATCACGGTCACCACGGGCCTGTTCGAGACGATGACCGACCGCGAGCTCGAGGGCGTGCTCGGCCACGAGCTGGGACACATTCGCAACTACGACATCCGCGTGGCCCTCGTCGTGTTCGGCCTCGTCGTCGCCGTCGGCCTCATCGCCGACATCCTCCTGCGCGTCGCGTTCTTCGGCGGCGGGCGGCGCGGCGGCAATGCGCAGGCGCAGATCGTCTTCCTGCTCTTCGGCGTCGTCGCCGCGTTCGTCGCACCGCTGCTGGCCGGAGTGGTGCAGGCGGCCATCTCGCGCCAGCGCGAGTACCTCGCCGACGCGACGAGCGCCATGACCACGCGCGATCCCGACGGTCTCGCCTCGGCTCTGGCCAAGCTCGCCGCGCACGGCCGCCCGCTGCAGAAGGCGAACACGTCGATGGCGCACCTGTGGATCAGCGACCCGCTGCGCCCCGGCCTCGTCTCGCGGCTGTTCGCGACGCACCCGCCGCTGCCGGATCGGATCGCCCGGCTTCAGAAGATGCCCGACCGCTTCTGAGCGGGGTCGTTCACGTCCGGTCGTGGCGCGCTGCGCCCAGCGCACCGGCGACCTCGTCGGCGGCGTCGCCCCAGCGGCCCACTGAGATCTCGTCCAGACCCTGCCAGCGCGCCGCGGTCCGCAGCTCGTCCGCGAGCCGGTCGGCGGCCTCGACGGGGCGGTGCGGCTCCCACCACGCCGACTGCACGAGCAGCGTCGACCGGGCGCGGTCGGCCTTCAGGTCGACCCGCCCCACCACGGCGTCGCCCATGAGCACCGGCAGCGAGTAGTACCCGTAGCGGCGCTGCGGTGCCGGGGTGTAGATCTCGATCCGGTACTCGAAGCCGAACAGGCGCTCGGCGCGATCTCGGAACCACACGACCGGGTCGAACGGCGTCAGGATCGCGGTCGCGTCGATGCTCCGCGCGCGGACGGCGTCGTGGTGGCGCCACGCGGGCAGCGGCCGGCCGCTCGAGGTCCACCCCTCGACCCGCACCGGGGCGAGCTCACCGGCATCCACCAGCTCGGCGACGGCGGTCAGCACCGCCCGGCGGTCGCGGATGCGCCAGTAGTCGGCCAGATCGGATGCCGTGGCCACGCCGTACGCGCGCGCCGCGCGCCGCACGAGCTCGCGCACCGCGTCCGCGCGCGGCACCTCGACGCGCGCGGCATCGGGGATGACCTGGTCGGCCAGCGCGTACGTGCGCTCGAAGCCGCGGCGGCCCGCGATCGCGACCTCGCCGAAGAGCCACAGGTGCTCGAGGCTGTTCTTGACGGCATCCCAGTCCCACCACGGCCCGCGGGTGGCGCGACGCAGCTCGTGATCGAACTGCGCGGGGCGCAGCGGTCCGCGGTCGGCGAGCTCGGCGCGGACCCAGTCCACGATGTCGCTGTGCGTCTGGAGGAAACTGTCCGGTCCGCTGCCGTAGCGCTCGCGCAGCTCGCGCATGCGGAAGCCGAACAGCCCCCAGTCGCCGGCCGGGATGAAGGCGGCCACGTGCGCCCAGTACTCCGTGTAGGGAGCCCGCCGCTGGAACAGCAGGCGGTCCAGCAGCTGCGGGTCGTACGGGCCGAGGCGCGAGTACAGCGGCAGGTAGTGCGACCGCGCGAACACGTTGACCGAGTCGATCTGCACCGTCGCAAGGCGTGCGAGGACGAGGTTCAGCTGGCGCGTGCCGACGGCGGCCGGTCGCGGCCGGGCGAACCCCTGCGCCGCGAGGGCGAGGTGGCGGGCATCGGCGATGGTGAGCATCGGATCTCCAGACGGCACGCGCGCCAGCCTAACGACCGGGTGCGACACGCCTCGCGGAACGCGCCCGCGCGGGACACATGCCCGGCGCGGAACATGAGCGCGCCATAGACTGGCACCGTGACGGGCCCCGACGACAAGCCGCGCAGCGGGATCCTCGACGCGATCCGCCATCGCACCGTGACGACCGAGGTCGGCGCTCAGCTCCCGCGCGGACTGCGGGTGGCCACCGCCTACTCGTGGCGCTTCCTCGTCATCGCGGCAGCGATCGGCGTCGGCATCTGGATCATCATGCAGCTGAAGCTGCTGGTGATCCCGCTCCTGATCGCAATCCTCGTCACCGCGCTGGTCTGGCCCGGCTTCAGCTTCATGATCCGCCACCGCGTGCCCCGCTGGCTCGCGATCGTCATCGCGGTGCTGGGCACCCTCGCCGTCATCACCGGGCTCATGTGGCTCGCGGTGTGGCAGATCACCCGAGAGTGGCCCTCGGTGCGCGACCGCACCACAGAGGCCGTCGAGCAGTTCCGGCAGTACCTCATCGACGGTCCGCTGCACCTCACGCCGGCGCAGATCGACGGCATCCTCGAGCAGGGGTGGGAGCTGCTGCAGGAGCAGGTCGGGCTGCTGTGGACGGGGGCACTCGCGATCGGCAGCACGGTCGGGCACGTCGTGACCGGCACGCTGCTCGCGCTGTTCATCCTGCTGTGCATCCTCGCGGACGGGGCGGGGATCTGGCGATGGGCGGTGCGCCTGTTCCCCGCACGCGCGCGCCCGGCCGTCGACGGCGCCGGTCGCCTGGGCTGGAAGACCGTCATCAACTACGCCCGCACCCAGCTGCTCGTCGCGACCATCGATGCGATCGGCATCGGCCTCGGCGCATTCCTGCTCGGGGTGCCGCTGGCGATCCCCGTGGCCGTGCTCGTGTTCCTCGGCGCCTTCATCCCCTTCGTCGGCGCCGTCATCACCGGCGCCCTCGCCGTCTTCCTCGCGCTGGTCTACAACGGCCCGTGGATCGCGTTCTGGATGCTCATCGTCGTGCTCGGCGTCCAGCAGCTGGAGGGTCACGTCCTGCAGCCGCTGCTGATGGGATCGGCCGTCAAGGTCCACCCCCTCGCCGTCGTCCTCGTCGTCGCCGGCGGCGCGATGATCGCCGGCATCCCGGGCGCCCTGTTCGCCGTGCCGTTGGCCGCCTTCGTCAACGTGGTGTGGCTGTATCTGTCGCGGCGCGGCTGGGAGACCGGCGTGCGCCCCCGACCCGACGATCTCATCTGGAGTACCGTGCCCCGTCCGAGGAGGACCACCGCGTGAGCCATCCCACCCTGGCCGAGTTCGAAGAGGCGGCACGGGCGCTCAGCGGCGTCATCGTGCGCACGCCGCTCGAAGACTCCGAGCACCTCACCGACGTGCTCGGCGCCCCGGTGCACCTCAAACTCGAGAACCTGCAGCGCACCGGCTCGTTCAAGATCCGCGGGGCCGTGTACCGGCTGTCCCGGCTGACCGCCGAGGAGCGGGCGCGCGGCGTGGTCGCGGCCTCCGCCGGCAACCACGCGCAGGGCGTCGCGCTCGCGGCGCAGAAGCTCGGCATCCCCGCCACGATCTTCATGCCGCTGGGCGTTCCGGTACCCAAGCTGCTGGCCACGCGCGGGTACGGCGCCGACGTGGTGCTGGAGGGCGTGACCGTCGAGACGCCGCTGCGGCTGGCCGCGGAGTTCGCCGAGCGCACCGGCGCCGTGCTCATCCACCCCTTCGACCATCGCGACATCATCATCGGCCAGGGCACGCTCGGCCTCGAGCTCATGGACGACATCCCGGACCTGGACACCGTCGTCGTCGGCATCGGCGGGGGCGGACTCATCGCCGGGGTCGCCGCCGCGGTGAAGGCGCGCGCCGCCGCGCAGGGACGCACCGTGCGCGTCATCGGCGTGCAGGCGGCCAACTCGGCCGCCTACCCGGCCTCGCTCGAAGCCGGCCGGCCGCTGGAGGTCGTCACGACGCCGACGATCGCCGACGGCATCGCCGTGGCGCGCCCCGGCGACGTGCCGTTCGCGCTCATCAGCGACCTCGTCGACGAGGTCGTCACGGTCACCGAGGACGACATCGCCCGCGCTCTCCTGGTGCTGCTCGAACGTGCCAAGCAGGTCGTCGAGCCGGCCGGTGCGGTCGGGGTCGCGGCGATCCTGGCCGGCAAGGTGTCCGCGACCGGACGCACGGTGTCGATCCTGTCCGGCGGCAACATCGACCCGCTGCTGCTGCAGCGCGTGGTCGCCCACGGACTCGCGGCATCCGGTCGCTACATGACCCTGCAGGTGCCGCTGCCCGATCGCCCGGGCCAGCTCGCGCGCGTGTCGGAGCTGCTCGCGATCGCCGGGGCGAACGTCATCGAGGTGCTCCACACCCGGCACGGGCAGGGCATGCAGATCAGCGAGGTCATCCTGCAGCTGAGCGTCGAGACGCGGGGCGAGGAGCACCGGGCGCACGTGATCGCCCTGCTCGAGGAAGCGGGCTTCGAGCCGCGCGTCGTCGAGAACTGATCTCGACACGCGGGCGCGCCCCGACGCGCCGCGTCAGCGGCGCGTGCCGAGGGCCCCGATCATCGGAGCGTCACTGGCCGGCGTAGGTCTCGACCTTCAGGACCTGCACCGCGATCTCGCGACCGTTGGGGGCGGTGTACGAGGTCTTCGCGCCCTCGGTCAGTCCGAGGATCGCGCTGCCGAGCGGGGACGCCTCGCTGTACACGTCGAGCTCGGAGTTCACCGCGATCTCGCGGCTGCCGAGGAGGAAGACCTCTTCGCCGCCGGCGACGATCGCCGTCACGACGGTGCCCGGCTGCACGGTGCCGTCGGATTCGGGCGCCTCGCCGACGCGCGCCTGCTTGAGCAGGTGCTGCAGCGTCCGGATGCGGGCCTCCTGCTTGCCCTGCTCGTCCTTGGCCGCGTGGTAGCCGCCGTTCTCCTTGAGGTCGCCCTCTTCGCGTGCTGCCTCGATGCGCTTGGCGATCTCTTCGCGTCCGGTCGTCGAGAGCTCCTCGAGCTCGGCGGCGAGCCGGTCGTACGCCTCCTGGGTGAGGAAGGTCACGGTGCTGTCACTGGACACGTCGTCTCCTTACGGGCAATCGTTGTGAGGGCAGTGGCGCGTGCCGGCGGAGGCACGCGATCGCTGGGCGGGGCGTAAGCCAAACGCCCCGGCAAGCGTGCCAGGGCGCGTGATGTCGAGCCAGCTTACGGGATCCAGCAGGACGTGACAAAACCCGTCGTCGCCGGCGCCGTGGTCGGAACGGTCTCGGTGAATCGGCGCGTGTGAGCCGGGTCGGCGGCGTACTCCACGACGCGCCAGCCCACGACGCCGTGCTCGACGTCTTGCGCCTCCAGCACGCAGGCGATCGGCGTATCGGGCCGGGCCGTCACCTGGAACGACACGGCGACGGTGCGGTCGTCCACGTGCTCGTAGCCGGTCGTGTCGTAGTCGACCTGACCCAGCGCGCCCGACACCGTCACCCAGGCGATGTAGCCGACGGCCGCCGCCGCGAGCGCCCCGCCGAGGATCCATGCCGCACGCCGGCCGCCCCCGGCGCCGCCGCGCCCGTAGCGGTCGGCGAGCTTGCGTTCGATCTCGGCGGTGGTCATCCGGCATCCGTTCTAGGCTGGACTTCCAGGCTATGCGCTGAGAGCGGAGAACGAGGACACATGGACCTACTGACGTGGGCGGCCGCCACGCCGACGCCGACTCCGACGATCGACCCGGACCAGGTGACGCCGGGCGTGGCAGGGTTCATCGCGATCGCGGTCATCGCGATCGCCGTCGTCCTGCTGCTCGTCGACATGCTGCGCCGCATCCGCCGGGGGCGCTACCGCTCCGAGATCGCGGAAGATCTGGATGCCGAGGCCGCGGCGGCCGCGGAGACGGCGGCGTCGCAGGACGCTACGCCGGAAGACCCAGCGAAGGACTGAACGGCGCCAGCGCGATCAGCAGGCACGCCGTCCAGTGGCACAGGAACGCCAGGACGGTGCACACGTGGAAGATCTCGTGGAAGCCGAAGTGGCCGGGCCAGGGGTTCGGTCGCTTCATCCCGTAGACGACGGCGCCGAACGTGTAGAGCAGACCGCCGACGATGACGAGGATCATCATCGCCTCGTTCGCCTGGAACAGGTCGAACATGTACATGACGGCGGCCCAGCCCAGCAGCAGGTACAGCGCGACGTAGAGCCAGCGCGGCGCGTTGATCCAGAAGACGCGGAACAGGATCCCGAGGAGCGCGCCGGACCACACGAGGATCAGCAGCAGCGTGCCCTTCTCGGGCGGCAGCGCGAGCGTCGCGATCGGCGTGTAGGTGCCCGCGATCAGCAGGAGGATGTTCGCGTGGTCGATGCGCTTGAGCGCGGCCTTCGTGCGCGGGCCCCAGTCGAACCGGTGGTACAGCGCGGAGTTGCCGAACAGCAGCAGCGAGGTCGCCATGAACACGGCCGAGGCCCACGTGGCCGCCGCCCCGTCGGCGAAGACGATGAGCACCACGCCGGTCGCGATCGCGACCGGGAACGTCCCGGCATGGATCCACCCGCGCCAGGTCGGGCGCAGCTCCACCTGGGCACTGGCCGCGGCGGCGTCGATCAGGGGCAGCTGGGGCATCTCGGCGCCCTCGTCGGCGGATCGGGTCACATCTGCGAGCCTACGCGTCCGCGCATGCGCAGACATGCATGCGCGACCGTGCGTGCGTCCCCGTGCGTGCGTCCCCGTGCGTGTGTCCCCGTGCGTGTGTCCCCGCGCGTGTGTCACGGCGGCGGCGCGGTAGCGTAGGGACGTGACGCGTGCTGACGAGGGCAGAGGCCTGCTCTACCGCCTCTACAGCAGTCGTCTGCGCCGTCAGCTCACGCCCGAGGTCGTCCCGCGCCACGTCGCCATGATGATCGACGGGAACCGGCGGTGGGCGCGTCAGGCCGGGTATCCGACGGTCGCGGACGGCCATCGCGCCGGCGCCGCGAAGATGCAGGAGTTCCTGCGCTGGTGCGACGACCTCGGCATCCGGGTCGTCTCGCTCTACCTGCTCTCGACCGACAACCTCCGCAAACGCGACTCGCGGGAGCTCGCCGACCTCATCGAGATCATCGCCGAGCTCGCCGACGCGCTCTCGCACGAGCCGGGCTGGCGCGTCCAGGTCGTGGGGCGCACGGAGGCGCTGCCCGGCGACCTGGCGCGGGTGCTGGCCACCGCGCAGGAGCGCACGCGTGAGAACACCGGGCTGCACGTCAACCTCGCCGTCGGCTACGGCGGCCGCGGCGAGATCGTCGACGCCGTGCGCAGCATCATCGCGCAGCACCGCTCCGGCGGCGGTTCGCTCGAGGAGCTGGCGGCGAGCCTCACGCCGGAGCAGATCGGCGAACACCTGTACACCGGCGGGCAGCCGGACCCCGATCTGGTCATCCGCACCTCGGGGGAGCAGCGGCTGAGCGACTTCCTGCTGTGGCAGTCGGCCCATTCGGAGTTCTACTTCGTCGAGGCGCTGGGCCCCGACCTGCGCGAGGTGGACTTCCTGCGCGCCATCCGCGACTACGCGACGCGCGACCGCCGCTTCGGCAGCTGAGCGGGGCGCGTCGCGGGGACCGAGCGGTGGGGGCCGATCGCGGCCTGCGTGCCAGAATGGCACCGTGAGCGACCTGGAGCCGTACCTCGAGACGTTCGACGGAGACCCCGGGTATCTCGACTGGGCGGCCTTCGGCCCGCTCTCTCCCGCCGTCCGCGCCGAGCTGCTCGCCGATGTCGAGCTGCTGGGCACGGGGCGCCGCTCCGGGATCGACCTCGTCGGCGCGCGCGTGGCCGAGGCCCGCGCGCTGCTGGCCGAGTTGCTCGCGGCGTCCGAGGACGAGGTGACGCTGCAGCCGTCGACCGCGCAGGGTCTCATGCACGCGCTGTACGGGCTCGACGGCGACGTGCTGATCTCGCCGGCGGAGTTCCCCGCGCTGCCGGTCGCCGCCCGCCGCGCCCAGGACCTGCGCGGACGCCTGCGCGTGCGCGACCTCGACGCGCCCGACGGCTTCGTGACACCGGATGCCGTCGCCGCGGCGCTGACCGACGACGTCACCGCCGTCGCCGTCAGCCTCGTCGACTACCGCACGGGATTCCTCGCCGACCTCACCGCGCTGCGCGAGGTGATCGGTGACCGGCTGCTCATCGTCGACGCCGTGCAGGGATTCGGCGTGGTCGATGCGGACTACGCGGCCGCCGACGTCGTCTGCGGCAACGGCTACAAGTGGCTGCGGGCCGGACGCAGCACGGGGTTCGCCTGGTTCTCCGCGCGGGCACGGGAGCGGATCGAACCCGTCCTGTCCGGGTATGCGGGCATGGACGGTGCGCTCGGCGCGGCCGAGGTGTTCCCCCCGCGTCCGGGCGCGGACGCGTTCGCGATCTCGGGGGCGGACACGATCGCGGCGGCCAAGCTGGCCACCGCGCTGCGCGAGGTGCGCGACGCGGGGGTCGCCGCGATCGCGCGGGAGGTCGCCGAGCGCGCTCAGCACGTCATGGCGCTGGCCGACCGGTACGGCGTCCCGGTGCTCACGGCACGCGACCGCCACGCGGGCATCGTCGCGCTCGCGCCGGCCGCGCCGGACACGGGCGCGCTGGCGGCGGCGCTGGCCAACCACGGCGTGACCGTCACGGCGCGCAACGGGCTGATCCGCGTGGCGGTGCACGCCGGCACGGGCGCGGATTCGCTGCGCCTGCTGGGCGATGCGCTCGCCGAAGCGGCGGCGAACCGTGCCGCGACGGCCGTCGCCGTCACGGGGAGTTCACCTTCCTGACACACACCCGCGGCGTGTCGCGGCACCCTCGCGGATCCGTCGCGACGTACCTTGGCCACATCGGGCAAGGCGCCCGGTCGAGTCGGCCGATCACGACTCGTGTCCCTGGTCGACTCGAGACTGCCGGGCACCAGCCCGGGGGCGGGGAGTGGGTTGTGACCACACGAGCACCAGAGCAGCAGCGCCGCAGCAGCCAGGGCGCGGAGGCCGCGGAGGACCAGGAACTGCGCACGTACGTGCTGGACACCTCGGTCCTGCTGAGCGATCCGCGCGCGCTGTTCCGTTTCGCGGAGCACTCCGTCGTCCTGCCCGTGGTGGTCATCACGGAGCTCGAGGGCAAGCGCCACGACCCCGAGATCGGCTACTTCGCCCGGCAGGCGCTGCGTCACCTCGACGAGCTGCGCGTCGAGCACGGGCGCCTCGACTTCCCCGTGCCGGTCGGCATGGGCGGCACCCTCCGGGTCGAGCTGACCAACACCGACCCCGCGGTCCTGCCCGCGGGAATGCGACTGGGCGACAACGACACGCGCATCCTCGCGATCGCCCTCCACCTGGCGCAGGAGGGCCAGGAGGTCACCGTCGTCTCGAAGGACCTGCCCATGCGGGTCAAGGCCGCCTCGCTCGGCGTCCACGCCGAGGAGTACCTCGCCGAACAGGCCGTCGACTCGGGCTGGACCGGGATCGCCTCGATCGACCTCTCCGGCGACGAGGTCAGCGACCTGTACGAGAGCGAGCTCGCCACGAGCGACGACGTGCGCGGGCTGCCGGTCAACACGGGCCTGGTCATCCACTCCGAGCGCGGCTCGGCGCTGGGCCGGGTCACCGGTGACGGCCAGTTCCGGCTCGTGCGCGGAGACCGCGAGGTCTTCGGGCTGCACGGCCGCTCGGCCGAGCAGCGCATCGCCATCGATCTGCTGCTGGACCCGGAGGTCGGGATCGTCTCGCTCGGCGGTCGCGCCGGCACGGGCAAGTCGGCACTCGCACTGTGCGCGGGCCTGGAGGCCGTGCTCGAACGGCAGCAGCAGAAGCGCATCACGGTCTTCCGTCCCCTGTTCGCCGTCGGCGGCCAGGAGCTGGGCTACCTGCCGGGCGACCAGCAGGAGAAGATGAACCCGTGGGGACAGGCGGTCTTCGACACGCTCGGCTCGGTCGTGTCGGGCAACGTGCTCGAGGAGGTGCTCGAGCGCGGGCTGCTCGAGGTGCTGCCGCTGACGCACATCCGCGGCCGTTCGCTGCACGACTCGTTCGTCATCGTCGACGAGGCGCAGTCCCTCGAGCGCAACGTGCTGCTGACCGTCCTCAGCCGCGTCGGTCAGAACTCGCGCGTCGTGCTCACCCACGACGTCGGACAGCGCGACAACCTGCGCGTCGGGCGGCACGACGGCATCGCGTCGGTCATCGAGACGCTCAAGGGGCACGACCTGTTCGGCCACGTCACGCTCATGCGGTCGGAGCGCTCCGCGATCGCGGCGCTCGTGACCGAGCTGCTCGAAGCCGGCGAGCTCAGCTGACCCGTCGCGCGGCCCTCGGCGATCCCTCGGACGCCGGGGGCCGCGCTCAGTCCCAGCGGTAGCCCTCGCCCCGGACGGTGGCGATGTGGTCGGCGCCGAGCTTGGCGCGCAGGTAGCGGACGTACACGTCGACGACATTCGACCCGGGGTCGAAGTCCATGCCCCACACCCGGCTGAGCAGCACCTCGCGCGTGAGCACCTCGCCCGGATGGCGCAGGAACTGCTCGGCGAGGGCGAACTCGCGCGCGGAGAGGTCGACTTCGCGGTCATCGACCGTCGTGCGGCGCGCGAGGATGTCGAGGGTGATGCCGCCGCGCGTGAGGATCACCGGCGCGGGCACCACCCGCTCCCGCAGCCGCGAGCGCACGCGGGCGAGCAGCTCGGCCACGGCGAACGGCTTGGCGACGTAGTCGCTGGCACCGGCATCCAGGCCTTCGATCGTGTCGCTGGTGCCGCTGCGGGCCGTCAGCATGATGACCGGGATCGCCTCGCCCGCCGCCCGCAGGTGCCGCAGCACCTCGAAGCCGTCCATGGTCGGCAGGCCGACGTCGAGCACGATGAGGTCGATGCCGCCGTCGAGCGCCATCTCCAGCGCGAGGTGACCGTCGTCGGCGACGACGGTCTCGTAGCCCTCGGCGTTGAGGCCGCGGGTGACGAGGGAGACGATGTGCGGTTCGTCGTCGACGACGAGGATGCGGGTCATTCGGTGGCCTCTCGCTGCAGCAGGACGTCGCCGGCGCGGACGGGCGCGGGCAGGGCGGCACGCATGCCGAGGGGGATCTCGAGGGTGAAGGTGGCGCCGCCGCCCGGCGTGTCCGCGACGGCGCAGTACCCTCCGTGCGCCTTGGCGATCGCGTCGACGATCGCCAGGCCCAGCCCCGAGCCGCCGACCACGCGCTTGCCGCTGCCGCGGTCGAACCGCCGGAAGATCCGATGCCGCATCGCCGGTGCGATGCCGGGACCGTGGTCGCGCACCCACAGCTGCGCACCGCTGGCGTGCACGGCGCTGCCGAGTTCGATCGGCGTTCCGGCGGGCGTGTACTTCGCGGCGTTGTCGGCCAGCTGCAGCCACGCCTGCAGGAGCCGGTCGGCGTCGGCGCGGACGATCGCCTCGCCGGTCTGCTCGATGCGCCACTCGTGGCCGGGGATGACGGCGACCAGCTCGCCGATCCGCCCCGTGAGGACCGCGAGGTCGACCTCGCCGAGCGAGAACTGATCGGTCTCTACGGCCGCCAGCAGGTCGATGTCGCCGATCAGGCGCGTCATGCGGTCGAGCTCGGCCATGCCGAGCTCGCGGATCGCGGCGACGTCGTCGGCGTCGGAGGGGTCCATCACCTCGAGATGCCCGCGCACGATGGTGATCGGGGTCTTCAGCTCGTGGCGGACGTCGTCGAGCAGCCGCCGCTGCACGTCGTACGCGCTCTCGGACGCGTCGGAGCTCACCGTGATGTCGGGACGACGGTCCAGGATCGCCCAGCCGACGACGCCCACGATCGCCAGCGTCAGCAGGCCGCCGAGTGCGTAGACGACCAGCACGCCCCACATCGCCGCCGACAGCGCGAGGACGAACGCGAGGAACAGCCCGCCCAGGGCGAGCCCGCCCGCGGTCACCGCGAGCAGCAGTCCGAGACCGGGTGTGCGGCGGTGTGAGGGTGCAGCGGCGCTGTTCACCCTCTGATTATCAACCCGGGTGGGTCATCGAGAGGAGATCGAGCTTCTCGTCGAGCTGCTGCTCGGTCAGCTCGCCCCGCTCGACGTAGCCCAGCTCGATCACCGCGTCGCGCACCGTGATGCCGTTCGCGACGGCGTGCTTGGCGATCTTGGCCGCCGCCTCGTAGCCGATGAGCTTGTTCAGCGGGGTCACGATGGACGGCGACATGCCGGCGTACGCGGCGGCGCGCTCACGGTTGGCCACCAGCCCGTCGACGGTCTTGTCGGCGAGGACGCGCATCGTGTTCGACAGCAGGCGGATGGACTCGAGCAGGGCCGTGCCCATCACGGGGATCGCGACGTTGAGCTCGAACGCCCCCGACGCCCCCGCCCACGCGACGGTCGCGTCGTTGCCGATGACGCGGGCGCACACCATGAGCGTCGCCTCGGGGACGACCGGGTTGACCTTGCCGGGCATGATCGACGACCCCGGCTGCAGGTCGGGGATGTGCAGCTCGGCCAGGCCCGTGTTCGGCCCCGACCCCATCCAGCGGATGTCGTTGTTGATCTTCGTCAGCGACACCGCGATCGTGCGCAGGGCACCCGAGGCCTCGACGAGGCCGTCGCGGTTGGCCTGCGCCTCGAAGTGGTCCTTGGCCTCGGTGATCGGCAGCTCGGTCTCGGCGGCCAGCAGCGCGATGACCTTCTGCGGGAAGCCGACCGGCGTGTTGATGCCCGTGCCGACGGCGGTGCCGCCCAGCGGGACCTCGCCCACGCGGCCGAGCACCGCCTGCACGCGCTCGATGCCGAGCCGGATCTGACGGGCGTAGCCGCCGAACTCCTGGCCGAGGGTGACCGGGGTGGCGTCCATGAGGTGCGTGCGGCCCGACTTGACGGCGTCGTGCCACAGCTCGGCCTTGGCCTCGAGGGCGACGGCGAGGTGGTCGAGCGCCGGGATGAGGTCGTCGATGAGGGCCTGCGTCACGGCGATGTGCACCGAGGTCGGGAAGACATCGTTCGAGGACTGCGAGGCGTTCACGTGATCGTTGGGGTGGACCGGGGCGCCGAGCCTGCGGGTGGCGAGAGTGGCCAGCACCTCGTTCATGTTCATGTTCGACGACGTGCCGGAGCCGGTCTGGTACGTGTCCACCGGGAACTGCGCGTCGTAGGCACCGGTGATGACCTCGTCGGCCGCCCAGGCGATCGCGTCGGCGATGCCGCCGTCGAGCGTGCCCAGCTCCTTGTTGGCGAGGGCGGCGGCCTTCTTGATGCGTGCGAGCGCCGCGATCTGCGTGGACTCCAGTCCCGTCCCCGAGATCGGGAAGTTCTCCACGGCACGCTGCGTCTGCGCCGCGTACAGCGCGTCCCTGGGCACGCGCACCTCACCCATCGTGTCGTGCTCGATGCGGTACTCGATCTCAGCCATGGCGGTCACGTCCTCGTTTCCTGTGTCGTTCGGGTGCGGGGGTCAGTCTGCGTCGCCGTCGAATCCGACGACGACGTGGGGGATCGCGGTGCCGTCGGCCAGCCGGTAATTGGCGCCGACGACCCCCAGGCGCCCCGCGGTGACGGCGTCGCTGATCAGCCGTGAGGACGAGAGCAGGTCGTCCACGGTGTTGCGCAGGTGCTCGCGGCCGACGATCTCGGCGTCCACCGTCGCGGGCGTCGCGTGCGGTGTGGCGCGCAGCACCCGCCGCACGGCGGGCACGATCTTCGCGATGAGTCGCCAGATGTGCGGCGGCAGCTCGGGGGCGTCCAGGGCCGTCGAGTCGATCGCCGCACGCACGGCGCCGCACTCGTCGTGGGCCAGCACGATGATCAGCGACACGTCGAGCATCGCGACGGCGTACTCGAGGCTCGCGATCGCGGAGTCGGACACGACCTGCCCCGCGTTGCGCACGACGAACAGGTCGCCGAGCCCCTTGTCGAAGATGATCTCCGCCGCGAGCCGTGAGTCCGAGCAGCCGAACAGCACGGCGCGCGGTGTCTGCGTGTGCGCCAGCTCGTGGCGGCGCTCGACATCCTGACGGGGATGCCGGGGCTCACCGGCGACGAACCGCGCGTTGCCGCGCAGCATCTCGTCCCAGACCTTGCGCGGGGTGGGGCGGTCGGTCACGAGTCCTCCTCGCGCAGTGCCCGGACGTCGTCGGCGACCGCGGCGGCGGCTTCGGCGGCGATCTCGGGGCTCATCGGGCCGTAGATCAGGATCGTGTCGGGGCCCGCCGATGTCGCCAGCGCGTAGGCGATCGCGGAGCTGCCAGGGACGTCGTACACGTCCCACGTGATGCCGGCGATCGTCTCGGTGCCGGTGGCGGCGTAGCCGCCGATGATGCGGGACACCCACGCGTCGCCCTGGTCGAAGCCCTGCGCGATGCGGACGAAGTCCTCGGAGGGCGCGTAGACGACGCGCCAGGCGCCGTCCTCCATGCGCGCCGAGTTGGCTCGCCACTGCGCGGGGGCGTCGGGCACGATCACGGTGCGCCCGAGCGTCTCCTGCGCGGCGGCGGCGGAGGCCGCGACGTCCACCGGCTCGGGATCGGGTCCCGCACCGCGGGGGACGGCGAAGTACACGACGGCCACCACGGCGATCGTCGCCAGCAGCGCGGCGACGAGGTTCCGGAACGTCTGGCTCGACCGGTAGATGCGGGACGACTCCGCCTTGCGGGCGGCGGTCTCCTCCGGGGTCTCGGGGCGGCCGAGGCCGGCGACGACGCGACGCGGCGCGGCCATCAGCCCTCCGCCGGGTCGGAGGATGCGCGGGCGGCGTCCAGCGTGCGCTTGGCGCCCAGCAGCCATTCCTCGCAGCGGGCGGCGAGGGCCTCGCCCCGCGTCCACAGCTCGAGGGAGTTCTCCAGCGTCGGGGAGCCCTGCTCCAGCTCGGCGACGACGCGCACGAGCTCATCGCGAGCCTGCTCGAAGGTGAGGCTGGCGACGTCGGAGGGTGCGTCGCTGGTCATGGCTTCCATCCTAGGACGGGTCCGGCGCCGTCTCTTCCGCCCCGCTCACCCCGCGATCGGCATCCTCGGCCACGGACCCCTCGCTGCGCGCGGCGAACGAACCCTGCGCGACGGTCACAGTGACGGGCGTGCCGACCGGTGCCTGCGCGGCGTCGCGGACGATCACGCCGTCGCCGATGTGCGCGATGGCGTAGCCGCGCGCGAGCGTCGCGCCGGGGGAGAGGGCCCGCAGCGACGCGCGCAGCTCGGCCGTCGTGCGCGCCCCGGCATCCATGCGTCTGCTCATCTGCTCGCGACCGCGGCTCTGCAGGGTCCACAGCTCCTGCGCGCGGCCGGTCAGCAGCGACTCGGGATCGCGCAGCACCGGGCGCGAGCGCAGCTGCTCCAGCTGGGCGATGTCGTGGGCGATGCGCTGCGTGAGACGGGTGCGGGTGCGGCTGCGCAGCTGCTGCACGAGGGCGCGCTGCTCGGCGACGTCCGGAACGACCTTCTTCGCCGCGTCGGTGGGCGTGGAGGCGCGCAGATCGGCCACGTCGTCCAGCAGCGGGTGGTCGTTCTCGTGGCCGATGGCCGAGACGACGGGGGTGGATGCCGCCGCCACGGCGCGCACGAGACGCTCGTCGCTGAATCCGAGCAGGGTCTGCGGGTCGCCGCCCCCGCGCGCGATGACGATCACATCCACCTCGGGGTCGGCATCCAGCCGCTGCAGCGCGGCGAGGGTCTCGGGGACGCAGCGTTCGCCCTGCACGGCGACGTGGACGGTCCGGAAGCGCACCTGCGGCCAGCGCAGCTCGGCGTTGCGATGCACGTCCTTCTCGGCGTCGCTGCGCTCGCCCGTGATGAGGCCGATCACGTGCGGCAGGAAGGGGATCGGCCGTTTGCGGGCCGGATCGAACAGTCCCTCCGTGCGCAGCTGCGCACGCAGGCGCTCGAGCCGTTCGAGCTGGTCGCCGAGGCCGGTGTGGCGCATGGCGGACACAGTGAAGGTGAAATCGCCGGTCTTGACGAAGTAGTCGGGCTTGACGCACGCGACGACGCGGTCGCCGGCCCTCAGATCGTCGGTGAGGCGCTGCAGGGTCGACGACCACAGCCGGAACGAGATGAGCGCCTCGCCGGAGGCGTCCTTGAGGCGACCGAACACGTGCCCGCCGCGCACGTTCCACGCCGTGATCTCTCCCTCGACCCACACGGCGCCCCAGCGCTGCACGAAATCGCGGATGGTCTCGCTCAGGCGGGCGACCGAGGTCGGCGTCTGCGGGGAGGAGTCGCGCGGATGCACGGCGTCGGGGGGCGTGGCCTCACCCGGCGCGGTCGTGAACGACGTCATCTGCACCCTTCCGGCCGTCACCGGCCCTCGTTCAGGCTGGTCTCCCTAGAATCGAGGTGTGACCACTACCGCCGTTCCGCTTCCGACCCCCCGTGTGCCGGGGGTGCGCGGCCGGCTTCAGGATAACCCGGTCGCCGGACACAAGAAGGTCCTGCTCGCCTCGCCCCGCGGCTACTGCGCCGGCGTCGACCGCGCCGTCGTGGCGGTGGAGAAGGCGCTGGAGCGCTACGGCGCACCCGTGTACGTGCGCAAGCAGATCGTGCACAACATCCACGTGGTGACCGAGCTCGAGTCGCAGGGGGCGATCTTCGTCGAGGAGGTCGACGAGGTGCCCGAAGGCTCCCACGTCGTCTTCAGCGCGCACGGGGTCTCGCCGGCCGTCGTCGGCGCCGCGGCCGAGCGCGGGCTGCACGCCATCGATGCGACCTGCCCGCTCGTGACGAAGGTCCACCGCGAGGCGGTGCGCTTCGCGCGCGATGACAACGAGATCCTGCTGATCGGTCACGAGGGCCACGAAGAGGTCGAGGGCACCGCCGGCGAGGCGCCCGACCACGTCACGATCGTGGGCTCGCCCGAAGAAGCCGACACGGTCGTCGTGAAGGACCCGTCGAAGGTGGTGTGGCTGTCGCAGACGACGCTGTCGGTCGACGAGACCATGGAGACGGTCCGGCGGCTGCGTGTGCGGTTCCCGCAGCTGCAGGATCCGCCCTCCGACGACATCTGCTACGCCACGCAGAACCGCCAGGTCGCGATCAAGAAGGTCGCGAAGGGCGCCGAGCTGGTGATCGTGGTGGGGTCGGCGAACTCGTCGAACAGCGTGCGCCTCGTCGAGGTGGCCCTCGAACACGGCGCCACGGCGGCCTACCGCGTCGACTATGCGCATGAGATCCGGCAGGAGTGGCTCGACGACGTCGCCACGATCGGCGTCACCAGCGGCGCCTCGGTGCCCGACGTCCTCGTGCAGGAGGTCCTCGCCGAGCTGGCCGGTGCCGGCTACCGGGATGTCGAAGAGGTGCGCACGGCGGAGGAGGACCTCATGTTCTCGCTGCCGAAGGAACTGCGACAGGATGCCGCGGGTCGCCGCGACGGCCGCGCGCTGGGCGGACGGTCGCGGGCATGAGCACGCCCGACGAGCCTCCGCGCTCGGAGTCGGGCTCACCGCCCGAGCCCGCACGGCCGATGCCCCAGTACGGCGAGTACGCGACGCCGGAGGAGCAGCGCGCCCGCATCCAGCAGCCCGCGCCCACCGGCATCCCCGGCCCGGTGCCCGGACTCGCCCCGGCCTACGCGCCCCATCCGCCGACCGGCCCCGCGACGACGGCCGCGGCACAGCCCACGCGTCGCGCGGACCGGATCATCACGTTCGCCCTGCTCGCCTACGGGCTGATCACCGTGGTCACCTCGGTGCCGCAGATGCTCGACTTCACCGGCTTCGCCGAGACCTGGATGGATCTGGTCGGCATCTCGGCGACGTTCACCAACATCGCCGAGGGACAGACCTGGGGGCGGATCGCCGCCGCCGTGTTCGCCGGGGGCTGGATCGTCACGGCGCTGCTGTCGTGGCGCTCGCTGTCGCGCCGGCGCGTGTCGTGGTGGATTCCGCTCGTCGGCGCCATCGTCACCTTCCTCGCGGCGAGCACCTGCATGGTCGTGCCGCTGCTGGGCGACCCCGCCGTCGCCGAGCACTTCGGCCGACTCGCATAGCCGCCGCCGCGCCGCGTCCGCCGGAGCGGCGGTGCTGCACCGCCGAACGGCGCAGCGCCCCGGCCGGAGCCGAGGCGCTGCGCGTGAGAGTCGCGATCAGATGCTGATGGACTGCCCTGCCGAGCCCAGCTGCTGCGTCGCCTCGACGACGCGGGCGGCCATGGCCGACTCGGCGAGCTTGCCCCAGGCGCGCGGGTCGTAGGCCTTCTTGTTGCCCACCTCGCCGTCCACCTTCAGCACGCCGTCGTAGTTCTGGAACATGAAGCCGGCGACCGAGCGCGTGAACGCGTACTGGGTGTCGGTGTCGATGTTCATCTTGATGACGCCGTTGGCGACCGCGAGGGCGATCTCCTCGGGGGTCGAGCCGCTGCCGCCGTGGAAGACGAGGTCGAGCGGCTTGTCGCCGGTGCCGAACCGGCCGGCGATGCCGGCCTGGATCTCGCCGAGCAGCTCGGGCTTGAGCTTGACGTTGCCGGGCTTGTAGACGCCGTGCACGTTGCCGAACGTGAGGGCGGCGATCCAGCGACCCTGGTCGCCGAGCCCGAGTGCTTCGACGGCCTTGGTCACATCGGCGGTCGTCGTGTAGAGCGCCTCGTTGGAGCCCTCGTGCTTGACACCGTCCTCTTCGCCGCCGACGACGCCGATCTCGACCTCGAGGATGGCGTTGATGTTCTTCATCCGGGGGAGGAGCTCCTTGGCGATCTCGATGTTCTCATCGAGCGGCACGGCCGAGCCGTCCCACATGTGGGACTGGAAGATCGGGTTGCGCCCCGCCTTGACCTCCTCCTCGCTGGCGGCGATGAGCGGGAGGACGAAGTCCTCGAGCGCGGGCTTGGGGCAGTGGTCGGTGTGCAGCGCGACGGTGATCGGGTAGTTCTTGGCGACCTCGGTCGCGAACTTCGCGAACGCCAGCGCGCCCGACGCGCGGCCCTTGACGGTGTGCCCGGCGAAGTAGTCCGCCCCGCCGGTCGTGACCTGGATGATGCCGTCGGATCCGGCTTCGGTCAGGCCCTGCAGGACGGCGTTGATCGACTGCGAGCTGGCAGCGTTGATCGCGGGGAACGCGTAGCCTCCGGCCTTCGCGCGATCCAGCATCTCTGCGTACTGTTCAGGGGTGGCGACAGGCATGACAGCTCCTTGGGTGCGGTCGTCAGTGGTTCACGGTCACTCTATCGAAGCGCGCTCGGCGCCGGTGTGCGTCCGGCCGGGCAGCTCCGCGCGGCGGCGTCTTCGCGTGCGACAAGAATCGCGATTCCTTCACGCGCGCGAGCATGAAAACTGCGCGAAACAGGATGCCGGCGCCGTAGGCTGACGGATATGGTGAGCCTGACTGCCGACATGAGTCCCCTGCATCCCGACCGCAACCTCGCTCTCGAGCTGGTGCGAGCCACGGAGGCGGCCGCGATCCGGTCGGTGCCCTTCATCGGGCGCGGCCAGAAGGAGCTCGCCGACGGCGCCGCCGTCGACGCGATGCGCGCATTCCTGACCACCGTCAACTTCGACGGCGTCATCGTCATCGGCGAGGGCGAGAAGGACAACGCGCCCATGCTGTTCAACGGTGAGAAGGTGGGCACGGGCCGCGGACCGCAGTGCGACATCGCGGTCGATCCGATCGACGGCACCACGCTGACCGCCGAGGGCCGCAACAACGCCCTGTCGGTCATCGCCGTCTCGGACCGCGGCGCCATGCTCGACGCGTCGAGCGTCTTCTACATGGACAAGCTCGTCACCGGCCCCGCCGGTGTGGGCGTCGTCGACATCCGCCTCCCGATCGGCGAGAACATCCGGCGTCTCGCGAAGGTGCTCGGCAAGCCCGTCGACGAGCTCGTCGTGTCGGTGCTGAACCGTCCCCGCCACTCGAAGCTGATCGACGAGATCCGCGAGGCCGGGGCGGGCACGCGCCTCATGAGCGACGGCGACGTCGCCGGAGGCATCAACGCGGCCCGCCACAACGCGCGCACCGACATGTGCGTCGGCGTCGGCGGCAGCCCCGAGGGCATCGTCACCGCGTGCGCCATCAAGGCGCTCGGCGGCCACATCCAGGGCCGGCTGTGGCCGCGCGACGACGACGAGAAGCAGCGCGGCATCGACGCGGGTCTGAAGGTCGACGACCACGTGTACGAGGCGGACGACCTGGTCAAGGGCAAGAACACGATCTTCGTCGCGACCGGTGTCACCAACGGCGAGCTCGTCGCGGGCGTCCAGCGCGCCGGCGATTACCTCTACACCGAGAGCGTCGTGCTCCGCGGGGCCTCCGGCACGCTGCGACGGATCACCTCGGAGCACCTCACCTCCAAGTGGCTGTGACCTGATCGAGACGAACGCGCGGGCGCGGACACAGGTGTCGTGAAGGTGCTTCTGGCACAATGGGCACCGGTGCGCGCGGCGACGTGCGGACCGCCATGCACATCGGGAGAGTCATGTCCGCAATGTCGAGCAGTCCGAAGACCGGTCCGATCAAGACCGGTCAGATCGCTGTCCCGTTCGACCCCGCGCGCCGACCAGACGTGCTGCTGCGCCGACGGGCGCCCGAGGGTCATCAGGTCAGCGCGTGGTGGATGGTCGGCGCCTTCGTCGCCGTGTCCTTCATCGTCGTCGGTCTCATGAACTTCTTCCCCGGCGGCTGAGCGCCCGCGCGCGCCGTCACACCCCCGCGTCACACCCGCGTCACACCTCCGCGTCGTCCAGGCGCGTGCGCAGTTCGCCGACGTCCGCCGCGAGCAGCGGCGCGGTCAGTTCCGGCGCGGTGAGGCGCCGCGGCGAGGCGTCGATGGATGCCGGGGGAGCCACGGCATCCAGTTTCGTCTCGTCGATCCCGGGAAACCGCCGCGCGCTGACCAGCACGCGGGTCTCGAGCGATCCGGCGAAGCGGTTGTAGCTGTCGACGGTGCGCTCGATCGCGCGACGGAGGTCGTCGGCGTGTCCGGCGAGCGACCCGAGCCGGTGATACAGCTCGTTGCCGAGGTCGAACAGACGGCGGGCCTCGTCGGAGACGTCCTGCTGCGTCCAGGTGTAGGCGACCGTCTTCAGCACGGCCCACAGGTTCACCGGCGAGGCGAGCGCGACGCGGCGGCCGAACGCGTAGTCCAGCAGCGCGGGATCCTCCTCGAGCGCGGCCGCGAGCAGCGACTCGCTGGGGATGAAGCACACGACGAACTCGGGGCTGGCGGACAGCCCCGCCCAGTACCGCTTCTTGGCGAGCGCGTCGACGTGCGCGCGCACCGCCTTGACGTGGCGCTCGAGCAGCCGCTTGCGGCGCGCACCCTCCTCGCCCTGCGCCGTGACCGGGATCGCGCTGGCCTCGAGGAACGCGTCCAGCGGCACCTTGGCGTCCACGGCGAGCGCCTTGTCGCCCGGCAGCCGGACCACGAGGTCGGGCCTGCCCGCCCCCGCATCGGAGGTGAGGGATGCCTGGGTGTCGAAGTCGACATAGCGGGTGAGGCCGGCCGACTCGACGATGCGACGCAGCTGCGTCTCGCCCCAGACGCCGCGCGCGGAGTTGGAGCGCAGGGCTCCGGCCAGCGACTCGGTCGTGGCGCGCAGCGACTCGTCGGACTCCTGCGCGCGACGCAGCTGCTCGGCCAGCGAGCCGAACTGCTCCTGCCGGTCGCGCTCGAGGGTCTCGACCTTCTGCTGCATCGTCTGCAGCGACTCCTGCACGGGGGCGAGGGCGCGCAGGACGAGCTGCTCCCGCCGCTCCCGCTCCTCGCGCGCGGCTTGCTCGGCGCGGGCCTGCGCGCCCAGGTCGCGGTGCAGCGCCCGCTGCTGCTCGAGCTGCGCGGCGAGCGCCTGCTGGGCGGCCTCGGCGGCGGCCAGGCGTGCGGCGAGCGTCTCGCGCCCGGCGGCGGCGCGCTCGGCCGTGCGCGCGCTGCCGGCGAACCAGCCCGCGAGCAGCCCGGCGGCGAGGCAGGCGATCACGATCACGGTGACAGTCACGGCATCCATGTCGTCAGCATGCCGTGTGCCCCGGACATCGGCGGGACACCGCCCCGTGCGGCTCGCGGTCAGACGGTGGCGGGAGCGTGGACGGGCAGCTGCGGCACGCGGACGCCGAGGAGCATCGCGAGCTCGACGACGTCCTGCGCACCGGCGCGCGCGGCGGCGTCGATCATGATGTGCGCGCAGGCCAGTGCGTCGGCGCCGGCGTCGTGGTGGGCGAAGTCGAGGAAGCCCGCGGCGGCGGCCACGAGAGGCAGCCGATACGAGTCGAGGACGTAGCTCTTGCGGGCGACCTGCAGGCTGCACACGTACCGGTAGGCGGGAAGCAGATCGCCGGTGGCCTCGCACGCGCTGCGCAGCACGCGCATGTCGAAGCCCGCATTGTGCGCGACGAGCACGTCGTCGCCGAGGAAGTCCGTGAGGTCGGCGAACTGCTGGCCCCACGAGGGGGCGTCGGCGACATCCTCGGGGCGGATGCCGTGGATCCCGACGTTGACCTCGAAGAACACGTCGTGGCCGGCCGGCGGGCGGATGAGCCAGTCCGCCGTGTCGACGACCCGGCCGTCCCGGACGCGCGTCAGCCCGACGGCGCAGGCCGACGCGCTGGAGGAGTTCGCCGTCTCGAAGTCGATCGCGGTGAAGTCCAGGGGCACCTCCTCAGCCTCGCCCGACCGGCCGCGGGGACGGCGGAGGCGCGCCGACCGGCCCGGGATGCCGTCCCGTGCTCAGCAGTCGCTTGCGCACGGTGTGCGGGCGTGTGACTGTGCCGGAGCGCCTGCGGAACGTGGAGACCGGTCCCGGCCGGCGCGCCCGCCGGGTGTCGGGGAGTCGTGTTCGGCAGTCGCTTGCGCACGGTGTGCGGGCGCGTGACTGTGCCGGCGCGCCTGCCGAACAGGGAGACCGGCCCCCGGCCGGCGCGCCTGCCGGGTGTCGGCGGGTCGTGTTCGGCAGTCGCTTGTGCACGGTGCTGGCGCGTGTGACTGTGCCGGAGCGCCTGCGGAGCGTCGGGGAGTCGTGTTCGGCAGTCGCTTGTGCACGGTGTTGGCGCGATCGACTGTGCCGGAGCGCCTGCCGAACGGGGAGACCGCCCGCCGGCCGGCGCGTAGTGTCGATGTCATGGCGACCGAACACGAACTGTCCACGTCGTTCGGGCGCGCGGCCGCGACGTATGAGGCCGGGCGCCCCGGGTACCCGGACGAGGCAGTCGCCTGGCTGCTGGCGCCCGTGACGACGCAGGCGCACCACCGGCCGCGCGTCGCGGATGTCGGAGCCGGCACGGGCAAGCTCACCCGCACGCTCGTCGAGCTCGGTGCCGAGGCGGTCGCGGTCGATCCCGATGCCGAGATGCTCGGGACGCTGCGCGAGCACGTCCCGGGGGTGCCGACCTTCGTGGGGACGGCCGAAGCGCTGCCGTTGCCCGATGGGGTTCTGGATGCCGTCGTGCTCGGACAGGCATGGCACTGGGTCGACCCTGACGCCGGCTCGGCCGAGCTCGGCCGCGTGCTGCGCGCGGGAGGAGTGCTGGGGCTGATCTGGAACATCCGCGACGAGTCGGTGCCGTGGGTCGCCCGGCTGACTGCGATCATGCGCGGGAGCCATGCCGAGATGCTCCTGGCCGCGGGCGACCCGCCGGTGCGTGCGCCGTTCGACGGTCTCGAGGAGCGCCGCTGGTCGTGGGAGCGGCCCATGACGCGCGCGAGTCTCACGGCGATGGTGCTCTCACGCAGCTACATCATCACCGCGTCCGCGGATGAGCGGGAGCGCATCGACCGCGAGATCGCCGCACTGTTCGACGAGGTGGGCGCCGTCGGCGACGCCGAGGTCGCGCTGCCGTACGTGACACGCGCCTACCGCGCCGTGCGGCCCTGAATCGCCCACACGCCCGCCGCCTGCGATGTCGACCTCGACGGCACGCGCGGCAGTGACCCGAGTCGCGTCAACGTAGACTGAACCCCCGTGGCTCTTACCATCGGAATCGTCGGTCTCCCCAATGTCGGCAAGTCGACGCTGTTCAACGCGCTGACCAAGAACCAGGTGCTCGCGGCGAACTATCCGTTCGCGACGATCGAGCCGAACATCGGGGTCGTGAACCTGCCCGACCCGCGGCTGAGCACGCTCGCCGAGATCTTCGGCTCCGAGCGGATCCTGCCCGCGGCGGTGTCGTTCGTCGACATCGCCGGCATCGTCCGCGGGGCGAGCGAGGGCGAGGGCCTGGGCAACAAGTTCCTCGCCAACATCCGCGAGGCCGACGCCATCGCGCAGGTCGTCCGCGGCTTCGCCGACGACGACGTCGTGCACGTCGAAGGCGCGGTGAACCCGCAGAACGATCTGGAGACCATCAACGCCGAGCTGCAGCTGGCCGACCTCGAGACGCTCGAGAAGGCCATCACGCGCTATGAGAAGGAAGTGCGCGGACGCAAGCTCGATCCGTCGGTGCTGCAGACCGCCGAGGCCGCCCGCGACGCGCTGCAGCGCGGCGAACTGCTCTCGGCGTCGGGAATCGACCTCGGCCCGATCCGTGAACTGGGCCTGCTCACCGCCAAGCCGTTCATCTTCGTCTTCAACGTCGATGAGGCCGTTCTGACCGATGCCGGCCGCAAGGCCGACCTCGAGGCGCTCGTCGCGCCCGCGAAGGCCGTGTTCCTCGACGCGAAGATCGAGTCGGAGCTCATCGACCTCGACCCCGAGGATGCGGCAGAGCTGCTCGCCTCGACCGGGCAGGACGAGTCCGGTCTCGACCAGCTGGCGCGCATCGGCTTCGACACCCTCGGTCTGCAGACCTATCTCACCGCCGGGCCCAAGGAGGCCCGCGCCTGGACGATCGGCAAGGGCTGGAAGGCGCCGCAGGCCGCGGGCGTCATCCACACCGACTTCGAGAAGGGCTTCATCAAGGCCGAGGTCATCTCGTTCGACGATCTCGTCGCGACCGGCTCGGTGCAGGAGGCGCGCGCCAAGGGCAAGGCACGTCTCGAAGGCAAGGACTACGTCATGCAGGACGGCGACGTGGTGGAGTTCCGCTTCAACGTCTAGCCCGCCCGGGGACCTTCCGGGCGCCGCGCCCGTGCGGGCGCACACGCCTGCGACAATCCGTATGCTCCGTCCCCACTGCCCGCAACTGCTCGAACGAGGAACGATGACCGCAACACTCGTCGCCCGCGGCGTCGCCGGCGGGTACGGCCATCGCACCCTCTTCGACGGTCTCGATCTGACGGTCGCCCCCGGCGATGTCGTGGGAGTCGTCGGCGCGAACGGCGCGGGAAAGTCGACGCTCCTCCGGCTGCTCGCCGGAATCGACGCGCCGCAGGCCGGCAGCATCACGCTGGCACCGGCCGATGCCTTCGTCGGCTGGCTCCCTCAGGAGCACGAGCGCGTCGTCGGCGAGACGGTCGCCGCGTACATCGCGCGCCGCACGGGGTGTGCCGAGGCGACGAGAGACATGGATGCCGCCGCCGCGGCGCTCGGCGACCCGTCACCGTCGGCCGCCGGCGGCGCCGATCCCGCCGATGTCTACTCGACGGCAATGGAGCGCTGGCTCGCCAGCGGCGCCGCCGACCTGGACGAGCGGCTCCCGGTCGTGCTCGCCGAACTCGGACTCGACCTCGGCGGCGCATCGGCGGAGTCGGCGGCGATGACCTCGCTGTCCGGCGGACAGGCGGCCCGCGTCGGCCTGGCGGCACTGCTGCTGTCGCGCTTCGACATCGTCCTGCTGGACGAGCCCACCAACGACCTGGACCTCGACGGGCTCGAACGGCTCGAGTCGTTCGTGCGCGGGCTCCGGGGCGGCGTGGTGCTGGTCAGCCACGACCGCGAGTTCCTCGCGCGGTGCGTGACGCGCGTGCTGGAACTGGACCTGGCGCAGAGTTCGAATCGCGTCTTCGGCGGCGGCTACGACGCCTACCTCGAAGAGCGCGCCACGGCACGACGGCACGCACGCGAGAAGTACGACGAGTTCGCAGAGAAGAAGGCGGATCTCGTCGCGCGTGCGCGCACCCAGCGGGAGTGGTCGAGCCAGGGCGTGCGCAACGCGATGCGGAAGTCGCCCGACAACGACAAGATCCGGCGCAAGGCGGCGACCGAGTCGAGCGAGAAGCAGGCGCAGAAGGTGCGCCAGATGGAGAGCCGGATCGCCCGCCTCGACGAGGTCGCCGAACCGCGCAAGGAGTGGCAGCTCGAGTTCACCATCGGCGCCGCGCCGCGATCCAGCGCGGTCGTGGCCACGCTGAACGGCGCGGTGGTCCGACAGGGCGCGTTCACACTCGGGCCGGTGTCTGTGCAGGTCAACGCGGGGGAGCGCATCGGCATCACCGGGCCCAATGGCGCGGGCAAGTCGACGCTGCTCCGCGCGATCCTGGGAACCCAGCGACCGGACGAGGGGACGGCGAGCCTCGGCGCGAACGTGCAGATCGGGGAGATCGATCAGGCGCGCTCCTTGCTGACCGGAGCGCAGCCGCTCGCCGCGGCGTTCGAAGACCTCGTCCCCGCGATGGCATCCGGCGAGGTGCGCACCCTGCTGGCGAAGTTCGCACTCGCGGCTGACCACGTCACGCGACCCGTCGACGAGCTGTCGCCGGGAGAGCGGACGCGCGCGGCTCTCGCCCTGTTGCAGGCGCGCGGGGTCAACGTGCTGGTCCTCGACGAGCCGACCAACCACCTCGACCTGCCCGCCATCGAGCAGCTCGAGAGCGCGCTGGACTCCTACGACGGGTGTCTGCTGCTGGTCACCCACGATCGGCGGATGCTCGCCACTGTCCGGACCGACCGGCACTGGCGGGTCGAGGCCGGTCGCGTCACCGAGCTCTCGCCCTAGCCGACGGCGGCTATCTTCCCTGGCGCTTCTTGTAGGGCTTCGGCTGGCCCTTCACGACGGGAGCGCGACCCTTTCCCTTCGACGCCTTCGCCTTGCCGCCCGCCGGGACCACGGGCTTCGCGGCGGGAGCGGGTGCGGCGGCGATCTGCCGCTTCGCCTCGTCGATCAGCAGGGTTCCGGCCGGCGTCAGCGTCCACCCGGCCTTGTGCCGGGTGAACAGCGGGTGTCCGACCTCGTCCTCCAGCTTCTCGATCGACGAGTAGAGCGCTGCCAGAGGGATGCCGAGGGCATCGGCGGCGCGCGGAAAGTGCACGTCTTCGGCGACCACGGCGAGGAACCGCCGAAGCAGTGTGACGTTCACCTGGCACCTTCCGGGTCGGATGTCGCGAGGACTCCACGTTACGCGACCGTCGGGGCCGCGGCGTGTCTCAGAACGCGCGACGGCGGCATCGTCCCGCAGGTTGTGTGACAGGTTCCGAAGGCGTGTCTCAGAAGGTGCGACGTACGGCGGCATCGTCCCGCAGGTTGTGTGACACGTTGCGAAGGCGTGTCTCAGAAGGTGCGACGTACGGCGGCACCATCCCGCATGTGCTGTGACAGGTTGCGAAGGCGTGTCACAGAAGGCGCCACGCGTGGCGGCACCATCCCGCACGTTGTGTGACATGTTGCGAGGCGTGTCGCAGAAGGTGCGACGTACGGCGGCATCATCCCGCAGGTTGTGTGACACCCTCCGAAGGCGTGTCTCAGAGGGCGCGGCGGCGGCACCATCCCGCAGGTACTGTGACACGGTTCGAGGGACGGGCGGCTGAGCCGCCCTGCCCGCCTCACCGGCGATCGAGTGTGGCGTGCAGCAGGTCGACCACGGCGGCGTCGACGCCGATGCGGTCGAGATAGCGGTCGAGGCCGCCGTGCTCGGCATCCAGGTGGTCGAGCGCCCCGCGCAGCGCGGTCGCCGGCGAGCCGGCCATGACCTCGCGCAGGTCGTCGGTGACGACCACACGGAACCGGCGCGCCTTGCGCACCATGCGATCGGCCCATTCGCCGGTGAGGTTGGCGCCGCTCGAGGCGAAGTCCGCCATGACGACCTCCTCGTCCACGTGCAGCGCGAGCAGGGTCAGTGCGATGACGAGGCCGGTCCGATCCTTGCCCGCCGTGCAGTGCACGACCGTCGGCCCCGGTGCGTCCGCGATCGCCCGGATGGCCCGCCCGAGGCGCGCACCCTCCTCGTCGAGGATCGTGCGGTACACGGTCTGCAGCGTGATGGTCGCCGGATCCGTCGTCCGGCTCAGGCCGGAGATCGGGATGCTGACGTACTCGGCCGGCACGCCGCGCAGGCGGTCCGATCCGCTGATGCGCCGATCGAGGCCGGACCGCAGGTCGACGACGCGGCGGATCCCCAGATCTGCCAGGGCCGCCCGGCCGGATCTGCGCAGGCGGTGCAAGGCGTCCGAGCGGTACAGCCAGTGCTCCCGCAGCACGCCCGGCGCGGCCTCGCGGAAGTTGTACGTCCCGTCGACGTCGAGTCTCGTCGGCGGGGCTGCGTCGGTGGCCATGACAGCACGCTAGCCGTCGATGAGACCGAGCGGGCGGGAGGTGGGCCGGCCGGCGGGCCGTGGAGTGCCGCGTCCGGCCTCGCGTGCCCTCGCGTGCCCTCGCGTCAACCCCCTTCACCGCGCGCGGCGCCGGCCCTAGTGTCGGGACCTCTACGAGAGGACACCGCATGGCCACGCCGAACGACGACCCCCGCGCCAAGCACCCGCAGGGCGGCTTTCCGCCTCAGCATCAGGACCAGCCCGGACTGACCGGGGACACCCGGCCCGAACCCGACCACGGAGAGGACACCTATCGCGGTGCCGGGCGCCTCGAGGGCCTGCGCGCGCTCATCACCGGGGGAGACTCCGGCATCGGCCGCGCCACCGCGATCGCCTACGCCCGCGAGGGCGCCGACGTCGCGATCGCGCATCTGCCCGAGGAGGCCGACGATGCCGCCGACACGATCGGGCTCATCGAGGCGGAGGGCCGCCGTGCCCTCGATCTCGCCGGCGACCTGCGCGACGAGGGGTTCTCCGAGCGCATCGTGTCCGACACGGTCGACGCCTTCGGCGGACTGGATGTGCTCGTCCTCAACGCGGCGTACCAGAAGGATCGCGACGGCCTCGACAGTCTGTCGACCGACGAGCTCGACCGGGTCTTCCGCACGAATCTGTACAGCATGATGTTCACCGCGCGCGCCGCGATCCCGCACCTGAAGCCGGGGGCCTCGATCATCGTGACCAGTTCGATCCAGGCGTTAAACCCGTCGCCGGGACTGATCGACTACGCCATGACCAAGGCTGCCCAGGTCGCCTTCGTCAAGGCGCTCGCGGAGGACCTCGGCCCGCAGGGCATCAGGGTCAACGCCGTCGCGCCCGGCCCGATCTGGACGCCCCTGATCCCCGGCACGGGATGGGATGCCGAACGCATCGCGACATTCGGCACCGACACGCCGCTCGGGCGCCCCGGCCAGCCCGCGGAACTGGCCGGAGCGTACGTCTACCTCGCGTCGGAGGCGGCGTCCTTCGTCTCGGGAGCCGTCCTGCCGGTCACGGGAGGCAAGGGACTGTAGGGGTCAGGTCGTCTGTCCGGCGTGCGCACCCTCGGCGATCTCCTCGATGACCTTCGCATTGAAGGCGGGGAGGTCATCGGGGGTGCGGCTGGAGACGAGGCCCTGATCGACCACGACCTCCTCGTCCACCCAGTCCGCCCCGGCGTTGACGAGGTCGGTCTTCAGGCTGGGGTAGCTCGTCAGCGTTCGGCCGTCGAGCACGTCGGCCTCGGCGAGGATCCATGCCGCGTGGCAGATCGCAGCGACAGGCTTGTGCTGCGCGAAGAAGGCGCGGGTGAATGCGACCGCCGCATCGTCGAGCCGCAGATGGTCGGCGTTGACGACGCCGCCCGGCAGCACGAGGGCGTCGAAGTCCCCGGCATCCGCTTCGGACGAGACGAGGTCGACGGTCTGGGTGTGTCCCTTCTTGCCCTCGATCGATCCGGACTCCGGCGCGATCAGGACCGCGCTCGCTCCGGCGCCCGTCACCGCTTCCCAGGGGGAGGTGAGCTCGCTGTCTTCGTATCCGTCGGTCGCGAGGAACGCGACACGCTTGCCGGTGAGGTCTTCTGTGTCAGCCATGGCCCCGACGCTACGCGGCCGCGATCGCCGCTCGCAGGGGGTTGACAGCGCTGCGAACCGTGTCTAGCGGAGCCTGGGTCGGTCGGGGTGCTTAGCATGGAGGGATGAGCACCTCGAATCTTCCTGCCCCGACCCTGCAGCCCGCCGATGACAAGAACCTCCTGACCGTCGTGGACGAGGGCGGGTCCTGCTGCGGCGGCACGTCCTGCTGCAGCTGACGATCCACCACACGGCGCCTCACCGCCGCAGCGGCGACAGCAGGCCCGCGGCGACCTCCGGGCTCAGCCCCGGCACCTCCTCGACCGGAACGGCGAGGGCCTGCAGCGCACGGCTGTAGTAATTGCGCGCCGCGGCGGCGAGCGTGATGTCGACGATCTGCCGGTCGCTGAACCCGACCTCGCGCAATGCCGCGCTGTCGGCGTCGGTCATCGTCGAGGCGTCGCGCGAGAGGCGCACGGCGTATGCCATCACCGCGACGTCTGCGTCGCTGAGGCCTGCGGCGCCTTCCCCGTTGGCGACGTGCTCGAGTTGGGCCTCGTCGAGAGCTCCCACACCCAGCGCCCTGCGGCCGTGCGCGAGAAGGCAGTGCGGCGATTTCACGGCGCCGGCCGCTGCGAGCGTCACGAGTTCGTACGTGCGCACTCCGATCGACGGGATGAGGGCGCGCACGAGCCCCTCGAACGCGACCAGCGCCTCGGGGTTGACCGCCATCGCGCGCGTATGGCTGAACACGAACCCGTCTTCGGCGAGGTCGGCGGCGTAGTGCTCGGCGGCCGCGCCTTCGACCGTGGACCCGTCGGGCGTGTCGATGATCATGGAACGCTCCCTCCGCATGCGGACGCGACCACGATGCCACCGCGACGAGGCGGTGTCGAGGGGGTGCGCACACTGGAGCGGGCGTGTCAGCGCGCGCTCGCGCTCGGGTCAGTGCGCCCGGGGGTCAGTGCGCCAGGGGAGCGGGCTCGCCGTCATCCGCGGGCTTGCGGATGAGGAAAGCGCCGACCAGCAGCGGCAGGGACAGCAGCGCCGCGATGAGGAAAGCCGAGTGGGCGCCGGCCGCGCCCGCCTCGGCGGCGGAGGCGCCCGCGGCGAGCCGGTCGTCCTCGATCCCCGACATGACCGCGACCATGAGCGCGATGCCCGCAGCCCCGGCCACCTGCTGCGCCGTGCCGACGACGGCGGACCCGTACGAGTAGAACTTGGGGGTCAGCGAGGCGAGGGATGCCGTGAACAGCGGCGTGAACGACAGCGCGAGGCCCAGCGAGAGGACCGTCTGCGCGGCGGCGATGGTCCACAGCGTCGTCGACGCGTCGAAGGTCGTGTACACCCACAGCATCCCGATCGCGATGACCGCGCCGGGCACGAGCAGCACCTGCGTGCCCTTCGCGTCGTAGATGCGGCCGATGAACGGTGCCGCCAGCCCCATCAGCAGCGATCCCGGGAGCACCGCGAGCCCCGTCTCGAGAGCTGAGATCTCCAGGGCGCGCTGCATGTAGAGGGGGATGATCGTGATCGTGCCGAAGAACACCAGCGACAGGAGGGCGGCCTGTGCGATGGCGAGGGTGAAGTTGCGAGAGCGGAACACCCGCAGATCCAGCAGCGCGTCGTCCTCGGCCTGCAGACGCAGCTGACGCCAGACGAACAGTCCCAGCGAGACCACGCCGACGCTGAGCGACACGATGAGCGTGAGGGTCGACATCGCCTGGGCCGCCTCGAGCGCCGCCTGCTGCGCGGCGGTGAGGTCCGCGCCGCCGTGCGCCGCGGTGCCCCCGATCTGGCTCAGGCCGTAGACGAGGCCGCCGAACCCGAATGCTGACAGCACGATCGACAGCACGTCGATCGGGGCGCGAGTGGTCTCACCGAGGTTGTGGATCCAGCGCGCGCCCATCGCGAGGGCGAGGAGAGCGATCGGCAGGACGATCCCGAAGATCCAGCGCCAGTTCAGCACATCGAGAAGGAACCCCGACAGGCTCGGGCCGATGGCGGGGGCCAGCGACATCACGATGGAGACGCGCCCCATCATGCGGCCCCGCGAGTGCGCCGGCACGATCGTCATGAGCGTGGTCATCAGCAACGGCATCATGATGGCCGTTCCCATGGCCTGCACGACGCGCGCGGCGACGAGCACGGAGAAGCCCGGCGCGAGCAGGGCCAGGAGCGTGCCGAGCGAGAAGAGGGTCATCGCCGCGATGAACACCTGCCGGGTCGTGAACCGGCGCAGCAGGAAGCCCGTGATCGGGATCACGACCGCCATGGTCAGCATGAACGCCGTCGTCAGCCACTGGGCGGCCACGGCCGTGATGCTCAGATCGTCGATGAGGTGCGGGATCGCGATCCCCATCGTCGTCTCGTTGAGGATCGCGACGAATGCGGCGGCCAGCAACAGCCAGATGACGCGGTTCTGCTCGGGGAGCAGGATCGGCTGCTTCGTCGTCGGAACGGATCCGGTGGCGGTGGCAGGCATGCGGGTCTCCTCGAGTCGGTGGGATGTCGGGGGACGCCGCCGAGAGCCGGGGCGAACGTCCCATCATAACGACGCCCCCGGCGGGCGCATTCCCGATCCGGGCAGATCGATCTCGCTAGAGTTCTCGGCATGAGCATGGGCGGGATGGGCGGTGGCGGGGGCGGCCGCGGATTCCGCGGCATGGACGAGGCGGCGCAGCGGAAGGCCAACGCCGCGGCGCCGGCCGTGCCCGACCTGGGCAAGCGTGTCGTCGCACTGTTCCGTCCCTACCGCGGACGCATCCTCATCACCGGCATCCTCGTGATCGTCGGCGCTGCGATCGCCGTCATCCCGCCGCTGATCGTCCAGCGCATCTTCGACGACGCGCTGTTCCCGGTCGACGGGTCGTCCCCCGAGCTGGGTCTGCTGCTGCGCCTCGTGCTGACGATGATCGGCCTGTTCCTCCTGTCCGCAGGACTCGGAGTGCTGCAGACCTGGCTCACCTCGACGGTCGGCAACAGGGTCACCGGCGACCTGCGCGTGCGCCTGTTCGAGCACCTGCAGGCGATGGAGCTCGCCTTCTTCACGCGCACCAAGACCGGCGTCATCCAGTCACGACTGCAGAACGACGTCGGCGGGGTCTCGGGCGTGCTCACCAACACCGTCACGAGCATCCTCGGCAACGTCGTCACCGTCATCTCCGCGCTCGTCGCGATGATCATCATCGACTGGCGCCTGACCATCATCGCCGTCGTGCTCATGCCGTTCCTCGTGCTGGTGCAGCGCCGCGTCGGGCAGGTGCGTGCCCGCATCGCGGGGCAGACCCAGGAGTCGCTGTCGGAGCTGACGGCGATCACGCAGGAGACCCTGTCCGTCTCCGGCATCCTGCTGTCGAAGGCGTTCAACCGCCAGCGCGAGGAGTCGGCGCGCTACCAGGCCGAGAACCGCAACCAGATCTCGCTGCAGGTGCGCCGGGCCATGAGCGGCCAGGGCTTCTTCGCCGTCGTGCAGGTGCTCATGGCGTCGGTCCCCGCCGTCATCTACCTCGTGTCCGGGTACCTGATCGCGGGCGGACAGGGTGCGATCACGGCGGGCACGGTCGTCGCGTTCACCACCGTCCAGGCCCGGTTGCTGCAGCCGCTCATGGGCCTGATGCGCGTCGCGCTCGATCTGCAGACCTCGGCGGCGCTGTTCTCGCGCATCTTCGAGTACCTCGACATGGTCCCCGCGATCCGCGACGCCCCCGGAGCGATCGGGGTCGACGCGGCGGCGGGACCGCGGGGGCGGATCGAGTTCCGCGACGTCGTCTTCCGCTATCCGGATGCCGCGCCCGACGCGCGTCCGACCCTCGACGGCGTCTCGTTCGCCGCCGAGCCGGGGCAGCACGTGGCCTTCGTCGGCCCGTCCGGCGCGGGCAAGACGACCGTGCTGTACCTCGCCCCGCGGCTGTACGAGGCCTCGGAGGGCGCCGTGCTGTTCGCGGGCGCCGACGTGCGCGCGCTCACGCAGGAGTCGATCATCGACCAGGTCGGGATCGTCTCGCAGGAGACCTACCTGTTCCATGCGACGATCCGCGAGAACCTCCGCTACGCCAAGCCCGACGCGACCGAGGCCGAACTCGAGGCCGCCTGCCGCGCCGCGAACATCCACCACATCATCGCCGGATTCGAGCACGGCTATGACACGGTCGTCGGCGAACGCGGCTACCGGCTGTCCGGCGGCGAGAAGCAGCGCATCGCGATCGCGCGCGTGCTGCTGAAGGATCCGCCCGTGCTCCTGCTGGACGAGGCGACCTCGGCGCTGGACACGGTGTCGGAGCGCATCGTGCAGGAAGCCCTCGAAGAGGTCTCGAAGGGACGCACCACCCTGTCGATCGCGCACCGGCTGTCGACGGTCGTCGGCGCCGACGTCATCCACGTCGTCGAGGCGGGGCGGATCGTCGAGTCCGGCACTCACGCCGAGCTGCTGGCGCGCGGCGGGCTCTATGCCGAGCTCGCGGCGCAGCAGGTCGCCGCCGCGCGCATCGAGGGGCTCGAAGAGGCGCAGCCGCCCGCACCGCTGCCCGACCGCCGTGCCGACCGTGCGCCGACCGACGCGGCCGGAGCCGATGCCGGGCGACTGCTCGTCGACACCCCGGACGACGAGCAGGCCTGGCCCTACCTCGCCTGAGGCTCATCACCGCAGCGCGGCGCCGTGGTCACCACCGCAGCGCGGCGCTCACCACAGCAGCGCGGCGTCGATGAGCGACGCGCGCGGGGCGTCGTGCGCGATCCCCTCGAAGGCGGCGCGCGCCGTCAGCTCCCGCACGAACGCGCCGAGCGCGCGGCGGTACGCGTCGTCGGGATGCCGCTGCGCGATCCGCACGAGCGGCGGCACGTCCATGTCGAGGATGAGCCGGACGCGCTCGCGCGCCGCCGCACGGTGAGCCGCGGCATCCAGGATCGCCAGCCCGCCGAGCATCGCCTCGAGGTAGTCCCGCAGCACGGGGACGGTGTCGCGGTGCTGCGTGATGGACGAGCCGTCGGCGCGCTCCCGCCAGTGCACGACCACCTCCGGGACGACGTCGATCGCCCGCGCCCGCGTGTACAAGCGCTGGGCGACGATCTGGTCCTCGTAGGCGCGTCCCTCGGGGAACCGCAGACCGTGTCGGCGCCACAGCTCGATGCGGCTGACCTTCGACCAGGCGACGATGTTGCCGGACAGCGCGGGATGCTCGGCGAGGGTCGTGCCCACGCGCGCCGTGCCGGTGGATGCCGCGACCCACGGCTGCACCTCGCCGGCCGCGTAGCCGCCCGCTCCGTCCGGGCGCAGCCGGACGTACGCGCCCACGGCGATGTCGCTGCCGCTCGCGCAGATCGCGCCGACGAGCAGCTCGAGCGCGTGCGGGGTCATCACATCGTCGGCGTCGAGAAAGCCCACCAGCGGGGTGTCGACGAGGTCGAGGGCCGCGTTGCGCGCGGCGCCCAGTCCGCGCGCGGTGTCGTGCCGGATGACGCGGAAACGGGGATCGGCATCCGCTGCGGCGGCGAACAGGTCGCTCGTCGCATCCGTCGACCCGTCGTCGACGAGGATCGCCTGCCAGTCCGCGCGGATCTGCGCGCGCAGCGACGCGAGGGCCTCGGCGGCGAACTCGGCGACGTCGCGCCCGGGGACGATGACGGTGACGAGGGGGGAGCTCACGGCCCCGATCGTACCGCCGCGACGGAGGCGGCGACGGCGGCGGCCAGTGCCGCCGGGTCGATCGCGGCGGGAACGGCGGGGCCCGCGGGAGCGGCGGGAGCGGCGGGATCGGCGGGGCGGGCGGGATCGGCGGGGACGGCGGGGCGGGCGGGATCGGCGGGGACAGCGGGAACGGCGCCGTGCCCGAACGTGAAGCGCACGGCCGTCTGAGTGTCCGCGGGCGCGATGCCGAGGGCCAGCAGCACGTGCGAGGGCTCGTCGCTGCCGGCCGCGCAGGCAGAGCCGCTCGAGGAGACGATGCCGCGACGCTCGAGTTCGAGGAGCACGGCCTCGCCGCTGACCCCCCGGAACGTGAAGCTCGCCGTCCCGGGCAGTCGAAGCACGGGGTGGCCCGTCAGCTGCGCCAGGGGCACCGCGCTCAGGACCGCCGCGATGAACGCGTCGCGCAGCGCCCCGGTGCGACCGGCGGCGTCCTCGCGCTCGCGTTCGGCGAGCTCGAGCGCCGTGGCGAAGCCGACCGCGCCGGCGACGTTCTCGGTGCCGCTGCGGCGATCGCGCTCCTGGCCGCCGCCGTGCAGCAGCGGCTCGAGCGGGATGCGGCCGCGCACGGCGAGCACGCCGGTGCCCTGCGGGGCGCCGATCTTGTGACCGGCGATCGACAACGCGTCGGCGCCCGTGCCCGCCAGTGGCAGCCAGCCGGCGGCCTGCACGGCGTCGAGATGCAGCGGCACGCGGGCAGCGCTGGTCACGCCGGCGAGGGCGGCGGCGTCCTGCACGGTGCCGATCTCGTTGTTCGCGTACCCGATCGTCACGAGGACGGTGTCCTCGCGCAGCGCCGCGGCCACGGCATCCGGATCCACCCGGCCGGTGGCGTCGACGGGCACCCGCGTGATCTCCGCGCCGTGCACGCGGGCGAGGTGGTCGCACGACGCGAGCACCGACTCGTGCTCGATCGGCGTCGTGACCACGTGCACCGGCGCGGCCCGGCGCAGCTGCGCGGCGATGGCGATGCCCTTGATCGCGAGGTTGTTCGCCTCGGTGCCCCCCGACGTGAAGACGATGTCGCCCGGCCGCATGCCGAGGACCGCCGCGACGCGCGCACGCGCGTCGGCGAGCACCGCGGCGGCCCGCTCGCCCACGGTGTGGTGGCTCGACGGGTTGCCGAACCGGTCGGTCAGCAGCGGCAGCATCGCCGCCCGCACCTCGGGGCGGACGGGTGTGGTGGCGGCGTGGTCGAGGTAGAGCATCATGCCTCGATGCGCACGTCCAGGCCGAGGTCGAGGGCGCGGGCGGAATGGGTGAGCGCGCCGACGGAGATGACGTCGACGCCGGTCTCGGCGATCGCCCGGACCGTGTCGAGGCTCACGCCGCCGGAGGCCTCGACGATCGCACCGCCGTCGATCTGCGCGACGCCGGCGCGGAGGTCGTCGAGCGAGAAGTTGTCGAGCATGATCGTGCCGACGCGCGCGGCGAGGACCGGCGCGATCTGGTCCACGCGGTCGACCTCGACCTCGACGTGGGTCGTGTGCGGCAACCGGGCGATCGCGGCGCGCAGCGCCTCGGTCAGGGGGGTGCCGTCGGCGGTGAGCAGGGCGAGGTGGTTGTCCTTGGCCATGACGGCGTCCGACAGGCTCCAGCGGTGGTTGCGGCCGCCGCCGCTGCGCACGGCGTGCCGCTCGAGCGCCCGCAGGCCGGGAGTCGTCTTGCGGGTGTCGGCGATGCGGGCCGGCGTGTGCGCGACCTCGGCGACGTACTGCGCGGTGAGCGTCGCGATCCCGGACATGCGCTGCGTGAAGTTCAGGCCGATCCGCTCGGCCTGCAGGACCGCGCGGGCCGGGCCGGTGACGGTGGCGAGCACGGCGCCGGCGTCGAAGCGGTCGCCGTCGGCGACCGCGAGCTGCACCTCGACGGCCGGATCGGTCAGCCGGAACGCGGCGGCGAACACCTCCCCGCCGCTGAAGACGCCGGACTCGCGCGCGACGAGGTCGGCGGTCGCCGTCGCGTGCGCGGGGATCAGCGCGTCACTGGTGAGGTCGCCCCAGGGCGCGTCCTCCTCCAGCGCGGCGGCGACGACGCGGTCGATCTGGGGGCGGCTCAGCATCAGGCGGGCACCTTTCGGGGGAGCGGTCGTGCATAACTCCTCCCCTCCGGCGCGTTCGCGGCCGTCGGGGCGGGATCGGCCGGGGAGACGTGCGGGATTGGAGGAGTTGTGCACGCGACATCGTCGGAACGGAAGTGGGCGCCGACCGATGCACGCCGGGCGAGTGCGGCGGCGATGAGGCGGTGTGCGACCAGCAGCAGGTTCTCGTCCTCGAACTCCGCCTCGGTGCGGGGCGTCCGCGCGGCGGCGCGCCACGCCGCGATGGTGGACGCCGCGTGCGTCAACCCCGCGCCGTCGCGCACGAGGCCGGCGTCGCGCCACATCAGGTGCTGCAGCGCGCTGCGCGTGAAACGGTCGTCACCCGGCGCGACCGGCCGCTCATCGCTCCCGGCACCGGCGGAGGGCGCTGCGGGCGCCGGCCACGCGCCGGAGGCGGCATCGGCGGCGATCACGTCGCCGGCGCGGGCACCGAAGACGGCGCCCTCGAGCAGCGAGTTGGAAGCCAGCCGGTTCGCCCCGTGCACGCCCGTCCGGGCGACCTCGCCCACCGCGTACAGACCCGGCACGCTCGTGCGGCCGCGCAGATCGGTCACGACGCCGCCCATCAGGTAGTGCGCCGCCGGCGTGACCGGGATCGGCTCGCGTGCCCAGTCCAGGCCGCGGTCGCGCACCGCGGCGTCGATCGTCGGGAACCGGCGTGCCAGGAACGCGGCCGTCTCGTCGGCCGTCGGACGCAGCCCGGTCGCATCCAGCAGCACCGGACGGCCCTCCTGCTGCGCCATCCGCGCGGCGATCGCCCGGGCGACGACGTCGCGCGGCGCGAGCTCGGCATCGGGGTGCACGTCGGTCATGAAGCGTCGGCCCGACTCGTCGCGCAGCACCGCCCCCTCGCCGCGCACCGCCTCGGACACCAGGAAGGCGCCCCCGGTCGGACCGTCCGGCAGCACCGTGGGATGGAACTGGAAGAACTCCAGGTCGCTCACGGCGGCACCCGCGCGCATGGCGGCGGCGATGCCGTCGCCCGTGGCGACCGGCGGATTGGTCGTGTGCGCGTACAGTTCGCCGGCGCCGCCGGTGGCGAGCACGACGGCGTCGGCCTCGAGGCGCACGCGCTCGCCGGTCCTTCCCGGGCCCTCGCCGATCAGCAGGTCGACGCCCGTGACCCGGTCGCCGGCCGTGACCAGGTCGACAAGGAACGCGTGCTCGATCACGGCCACGTCGCTGGCGCGCAGCGTCGCGACGAGCGCCTTCTCGATCGCGGTGCCGGTGGCGTCCCCGCCCGCGTGCAGGATCCGCGGATAGGAGTGCGCGGCCTCGAGGCCCTTCACGAACGACCCGTCGTCGCCCCGGTCGAAGGCGACGCCGAGTGCGATGAGCTCCCCGATGCGCACGGGCCCCTCGTCGACGAGCACACGCACGGCGGCCGCGTCGCTCAGGCCGGCCCCCGCGACGAGGGTGTCGTGCAGGTGATCGTCGGCGCGGTCGTCGTCGAACATGACCCCGGCGATGCCGCCCTGCGCGAACCGGGTGTTGGCGTGCTCGAGCACGTCCTTGGTGACGAGGGTCACCCGGCATCCGTGCGCCACCGCGTGCAGGGCGACGGTGAGACCGGCGATGCCGGAGCCCACGACGACGGCGTGCACCGTCATGGCCGGGCCGCCAGCATCCGTTCGAGTGCCGCGCGCGCGGGGGCGGCGACGTCGCCGCTCACCTCGATGCGATTGCGCACCTGTCCGTCGACGAGACCCTCCAGCACCCAGGCCAGGTAGCCCGGGTGGATGCGGTACATCGTCGAGCACGGGCACACGACCGGATCGAGACAGAAGATCTCGTGCTGCGGATGCTGGGCGGCCAGACGCTGCACGAGGTTGATCTCGGTGCCGATGGCGAAGGTCGTCGGCTCGGTCGCC
>Ga0160450_100082_pt1 | contig 65484 bp, 72 predicted proteins | sample HID1975K_E1MG_FD_108257 | JGI IMG/M metagenome (GOLD analysis project Ga0160450, IMG submission 108257) | Enriched soil microbial communities from UW Madison campus, WI, USA - HID1975K_E1 MG | ecosystem: Environmental > Terrestrial > Soil > Unclassified | place: USA: Madison, Wisconsin...
CTTCGGCATGCGGGTCTGGCCGCCGACCAGGATCACTTCGCTGATGTCGCTCGAGCGCAGGCCGGCGTCGTTCAACGCCACGCGGCACGGCTCGATCGACTTCTTGATCAGCTCTTCCACCAGCGCTTCCAGCTTGGCGCGGGTCAGCTTGATGTTGAGGTGCTTCGGGCCCGACGCGTCCGCGGTGACGTACGGCAGGTTCACTTCGGTCTGCTGGGCGCTGGACAGCTCGATCTTGGCGCGCTCGGCGGCGTCCTTCAGGCGCTGCAGAGCCAGCGGATCCTTGCGCAGGTCGATGCCCTGGTCCTTGTTGAACTCGTCCACCAGGTACTCGATGACGCGGTTGTCGAAGTCTTCGCCGCCCAGGAAGGTGTCGCCGTTGGTGGCCAGCACTTCGAACTGCTTCTCACCGTCGACGTTGGCGATTTCGATCACCGACACGTCGAAGGTGCCGCCGCCCAGGTCGTACACCACGATCTTGCGATCCTTGTTGTCGCCCTTGTCCAGGCCATAGGCCAGCGCCGCGGCGGTCGGCTCGTTGATGATGCGCTTGACGTCCAGTCCCGCGATGCGGCCGGCGTCCTTGGTCGCCTGGCGCTGGCTGTCGTTGAAGTAGGCCGGCACGGTGATCACCGCCTCGGTGACGGTCTCACCCAGGAAGGCTTCGGCGGTCTTCTTCATCTTCTCCAGCACGCGGGCGGAGATTTCCTGCGGGGCCATCTTCTTGGCGTCGCTGGTCTGCACCCAGGCGTCGCCGTTGTCGTGGGCCAGGATGCCGTAAGGCACGTGCGCGATGTCCTTCTGGACTTCAGCGTCGGTGAACTTGCGGCCGATCAGGCGCTTGACGGCGTAGAAGGTGTTCTTCGGGTTGGTCACGGCCTGGCGCTTGGCCGAGGCGCCGACCAGCACTTCGCCGTCCTTGGTGTAGGCGACGATGGACGGGGTGGTGCGGTCACCCTCGGCGTTTTCGATGACGCGGGCCTTGCCGCCGTCCATGATCGCCACACACGAGTTGGTGGTGCCGAGGTCGATACCAATGATCTTGCCCATGAGGGAGACTCCTGAAATGTCGGGGAACATCCGGCAGTTGCCGGGTTATGAATGGGATGTGTGGGACGCCGGGAGAACTTTCAAGCCATCCACCAAACACAGTGTCCGATGGCGGCCCAACGTGTTCAGCGTCGGTAGAGCCGGGCTCTGCCCGGCTGACCGATGCCTGGCTGGCCGATGCCTGGCTGGCCGATGACCGGCTGGCCATCGCCCCAGATCAGTCGCGGGCCACAACCACCAGGGCCGGGCGCAGCAGACGATCGTTGAGCAGGTAGCCCTTCTGGAACACCTGGACCACGCTGCCGGGCGCCGCGCCGGGCGCGTCGACCTGGCTGATGGCCTGGTGGTGGTCGGGGTTGAAGGCCTGGCCGGTCGGGTCCAGCAGGGTCAGGCCGTTGTCGGCGGCGACCTTGAGCAGCTGCTTGTAGGTCAGCTCCAGGCCTTCGCGCAGCGGGCTGGGCTCGGCACCGGCGCTGTTGAGGCCGGCGTCCAGGCTGTCGAACACCGGCAGCAGCTCGCCCAGCAGTTTTTCGTTGGCGAAGCGGCGCGCCTGTTCGACGTCGCGGGCCACGCGCTTGCGCTGGTTGTCCAGGTCGGCACGCTCGCGCAGCGATTCGGCGCGCAGCAGGGCCACTTCATTGTGCAGGCTGTCCAGCTGCTGCTGCAGGGACGGCTCGGCAGCCGGTTCACCGGCGGGATTCTGGGATGCGATATCAGGCTGATCTTGGTTCATTTCCGGATCCTTGGCGGTGACTCTCCGCCTCCACCCACCCCTATGTGGGCGCGGGGTGCCGTTTCAAGAGTCCAGCCGCGGGTTTTATGCGCGATCGCGGGACAATCCACCGCCGGCCGGGTCGGCCAGCGCCGCGCCCAGCACCTGGGCGGTGGCCTCCACCAGCGGAATCATGCGGTCGTACGCCATGCGCTTGGGCCCGATCACCCCCAGCACGCCCAGCACCTGGCCCCCGGCCGAATACGGCGCAGTGACCAGCGACACCCCTTCCAGCGGCATCACCCCGGTCTCCTCACCAATGAAGATGCGTACCCCCGGCGCCTGGATGGTGCGCTCGAGCAGCTGCAGGATCTCGCGCTTGCTGGCGAACACCTCGAACAGCTCGCGCAGCCGCTCCAGGTCGGACAGGTCCTGCACGCCCATCAGCCGGGTCGCGCCGGCCAGCACCATGTCGTCGGCCGGCGGCACCAGCGCCTGTTCGGCCAGCTCGATGCCATGGGCCAGCAGCTGTTCCATTTCCGACTGCGCGTCGCGCAGTTCCAGCAGCAGCCGCTGGCGGATCTCCGACAGCGGCCGCCCGGCACAGTTGGCGTTGAGGTAGTTGGCCACCTGCTCCAGCTCGCCGGGGCCGAAGCTGCGGCGGGGCTCGATCACCCGGTTCTGCACTTCGTTGTCGGCAAACACCAGGATGGCCAGCACCCGGCGCGCGTCCAGCGCCACGAAATCGATATGCCGGAAGGCGAACTGTTCGCGCCGCGGCGCACTGACCACGCCGACGAAGTGGCTCATCGCCGACAGCAGCTCCGAGGCACTACCCAGCAGGGCCTGGGTGCCGCTGCCGCTGGCCAGTTCGGTGCGCAGCCGGCTCAGTTCGCCCTCGCCGGGCGGCTGCATCTTGACCAGGCTGTCCACGAACACCCGGTAGCCGTGCGCGGTAGGCACCCGCCCGGCCGAGGTATGCGGGGAACTGAGCAGGCCCAGGTCTTCCAGGTCGCCCAGGATGTTGCGGATGGTGGCCGGGCTGACATCCAGCCCAGCCAGCCGCGCCAGTGTCTGCGAGCCCACCGGCTCGCCGTCCTGGATGTGGCGGGCGATCAGCGTCCGCAGCAGGTGGCGGGCGCGGGGCGCAAGATGTGACGCAGTGGGGTGCATGGAATCAGCCTGTGAGACGCCATCCTAGATAATGGCTCCGGGGACCGAAGGCAAGTTATTGGAGCTGTCCCCGCCCCATGCTAGCGTTGCGCGGCTCAAGAACAGACAACCATGCTCAAACATCTATCGATCAAGGATTTTGCCGTCGTCCGTGCTACCGAACTCGAATTCGGGCCGGGCATGACCGTGGTGTCCGGCGAGACCGGCGCCGGCAAGTCGCTGATGGTGGACGCCCTCGGCTTCCTGTCCGGGCTGCGCGCCGACAGCGGCGTGGTCCGCCACGGCGCCGCCCGCGCCGAACTGTCGGCCGAATTCGCCCCCGGCGAGGACGCCCCGGCGCGGCGCTGGCTGCGCGAGAACGAACTGGACGACGAGGACCAGTGCCAGCTGCGCCGGATCATCCGCGCCGATGGCGGCTCCCGCGCCTGGATCAACGGGCGCCCGGTCACCCTTACCCAGCTGACCGAACTGGCCTCGACCCTGGTCGAAATCCACGGCCAGCACGAACAGCAGGCCCTGCTGGCGCGGCCCTCGCAGCTGGCGCTGCTGGATGCGTTCGCGCGCAACGACGCCGAGCGCGGCCAGGTCCGCCAGGCCGCCGCACGCTGGCAGGCGCTGGTGGACGAGGCCGAGGCGCTGTCGCGCCAGGGCGATGTCAGCGACCGCATCGGCTACCTGGAACACCAGCTGGGCGAGCTGCAGCGCGAAGACCTGGAGCCGGCCTCGATCGCCCAGCTGGGCAGCAGCCACCGCCGCCAGGCCCATGCCAGCGCCCTGATCGCCGCCTGCGATGTCGCCGTGGCCCGGCTCAATGGCGACGAGGACACGTCGGCACTGCAACTGCTGCAGCAGACCCGACACGAACTGGCCCGCGTGGCCGAACACGACCCGCGCCTGGGCGAGGTGGACGCCCTGCTCGACAGCGCGGCCATCCAGCTAGACGAGGCCCTGGCGCTGCTGGACCGGGTGCATGACGACCTGGACGCCGACCCCGAGCAGTTCGAGGACATCGAACGCCGGCTGGGCCGCCTGCATGATCTGGCGCGCAAGCACCGGGTGCCGATGGAGACGCTGGGCGAGCACCGCGACGCCATGGAAGCCGAGGTCGAGCAGCTGCGCGGTGCCGACACCCGCCTGCAGGCGCTGGCCGGGCAGATCGAGCGCGCCGCCGGCCAGTGGCAGACCGTGGCCGACACGCTCAGCGCCAGCCGGCGCAAGGCGGCCAAGGCGCTGTCGGACACCACTACCACCCTGATCGGCGAGCTCGGCATGGGCGGCGGCCAGTTCCTGATCGATATCGAGCCGCAGGCCGTGGCCAAGCCCGACCCGAACGGCGCCGAGCGGGTGGAGTTCCTGGTGGCGGCCAACGCCGGCCAGCCACCGCGCGCCCTGCGCAAGGTCGCCTCGGGCGGTGAACTGTCGCGTATTTCGCTGGCCATCGAGGTGGCGGCGCTGGGCCTGGACGCAGTGCCGACCATGGTCTTCGACGAAGTGGATTCGGGCATCGGTGGCGCGGTGGCCGACATCGTCGGGCACAAGCTGCGCGCCCTGGGCGAGAAGCGTCAGGTGCTGTGCGTCACCCACCTGCCGCAGGTCGCCTCCAAGGGCCACGCCCATTACCGGGTCAGCAAGGCCCCGGTGGACGGCATGACCCAGAGCGCGGTGGAAAAACTGGACCCCAAGGCCCGCGAGGAAGAACTGGCGCGGATGCTGGGCGGCGTGGAAGTCAGCAAGGAAGCCCGCGCGGCGGCCCGCAAGCTTTTGCAGGTTTGAGGCGGGGTACCGACCACCAGTCGGTACCTACCGGCGCGACCCGGTAGTGCCGGCCGCCGGCCGGCTCCCCGCGATGCCGGCTCCCCGCGGACCCGGCTCCGCCCGCTGCATCCCCCCGCACCCCTCACCCCAACGGCTGGGCCAGATCCACCCGCGCCACCAAAAAATCCAGCAACGCACGCACCCGCAGCGGCAGGTACCCGCCCTGCCCCTGGAACACCGCGTGCACCTCTTCCAGATCGCCCGGATTGGCCGGCTCCAGCACGGGCAGCAACCGCCCGGCCGCGACATCGGCCTGCACCTGGAACGCCGCCAGCCGCGCCAGCCCCACGCCCCCCAGCACCAGCCGGCGCAACGCCTCGCCGTCGCTGGCGCGCGCACTGCCGCCGGTCTGCACCACCCGCCGCTCGCCGTCGACCACCAGCGGCCAGCCGGACTGCGCACGCGGGTGGGCGATATCCAGCCGGTTGTGCACCAGCAGGGCCTCCACGTCCTGCGGCATCCCGTGCCGCGCCACGTAGGCGGGCGCGGCCACGATCATCATGCGGGTCGCCCCCAGCCGCCGCGCCACCAGGCTGGAGCTCTTCAACGGCCCGGCGCGCACGGCCACGTCGGTGCGCTGTTCCAGCAGGTCGATCACCTCGTCGGTCAGCACCACGTCCACACCCACCTGCGGATGCGCGGCCAGGAAACCCGGCAGCAACGGCAGCAGGAAGTGGTGCCCGAACGGCACATTCGCATTGACCCGCAGGCGCCCGCGCGGCACGGCATGGGCACTGGCGCAGCGTTCGGCCTCGTCCAGGTCGGCCAGCACGCGCAGTCCGCGCTCGTAAAAGGCACAGCCTTCCGGGGTCAGCTGCAGCTGGCGGGTGGATCGCTGCAGCAACCGCGTGCCCAGCCGCTGTTCCAACCGGGACACCAGCTTGCTGACCGCCGAAGGGCTCAGCTCCAGCGAGCGCGCCGCAGCCGAGAAGCCGCCGGTTTCGATGACCCGGACGAACACCTCCAGTTCGCCCGAACGGTTGATATCAGTGCCTGCCATGGGGTGAATCCAGTTCACAGATGATTGTCCGCGAGCAGTCTAGTTCACAGATGCAGCGAAGATCACGATGGCCATCCCCCTCCAACGGATCGCCCGATGAACGCCCTCACCCGCCTCACCGCCGCCGCACTGCTCGCCGCATCGACCCCGGCGTTCGCCCAGGCGCCCGCCCCATGGGTGGCCAGCTGGCAGGCCAGCCCACAACCGGTCTGGGACGCGTCGTTCCTGTTTCCCACTCTGATCCCGGCCGCCCTGGAAGGGCAGACCGTCCGCCAGACCGCCCGCCTCAGCCTCGGCGGCAACCAGCTGCGGATTCGCCTGAGCAACGCCTACGGCACCACGCCGCTGCGGATAGGCGCGGCCAGCGTGGCCGGCGCCGACGGCCAGGCACCGCTTGCGCTGACCTTCGACGGGCGGCCCGGTACGCAGATCGCCCCGGGCCAGGCAGGCCTGAGCGACCCCGTGCTGCTGCCCACCCGCGACCTCCAGACCGTGCAGGTCAGCGTCTACGTTCCCGCGCACACGCCGCTGCGCACCTTCCACTGGGATGGCCGCCAGACTGCGTTGATCGGGGTCGGCGACCAGACCCGGGCGCCGCGGATGGACACGGCGTCCACCACCACTGCCCGCCTGTTCCTGACCGGGATCGAGGTGCAGGCCGCCGCCGGTGCCCGCAGCGTGGTGGTGATCGGCGACTCCATCACCGATGGCGCCACCGCCAGCCTGGACCGCGACCAGCGCTGGACCGACCACCTGGCCGCACGGCTGGCCCCGCGGGGCGTGGCGGTGGTCAACGCCGGCATTTCCGGCGGACGCCTGCTGCGCGGCGGCATGGGCGATGCGGCCACAACCCGCTTCCAGCGCGACGTACTGGACGTGCCCGGCGTCACCAGCGTGATCGTACTGATCGGCATCAACGACATCGCCTGGCCGGGTACCGCGTTTGCCCGCGATCAGGCCCGGCCCGGCCTGGCCGAGCTGCAGGCGGGCTACCGCAGGCTGGTCGAACAGGCCCACCGCCGGGGGCTGCGCATCCTGGGCGCTACCCTGCCGCCCTTCGCCGGCGCTCTGCCCGGCACGCCCTTGGACGACTACTACCAGCCGGACAAGGACGCCCTGCGCCAGCAGCTCAACGACTGGCTGCGCATGGACAGCCCGTTCGATGCGGTGATCGACCTGGACGCGGCGCTGCGTGATCCGGCCGATCCCTCACGGATCGCGGCGGCCTACGACTCCGGCGACCACCTGCACCCGGGCGACGCGGGCAACCGGGCGATGGCCGAGGCGGTGGATCTGCAGGTACTGCTTCCCGGGGCGCAGCCGGTGGCACCGCGCTGACAACGAAAAACCCCGGGCCAGGGCCCGGGGTTCGATCACGCACTGTGCCTGGCAAGGCTGGCCTCACGGCCGCCCAACGGGCCGTTACTTGCGCTTCTTGCGCACGTACAGCACCAGCGAGTGCTCTTCCAGCTCGTAACCGTGGTCAGCCGCGATCTTGCGCTGCAGCTCCTCGATCTCGTGGCTTTCAAATTCGATGATCTTGCCGCTGTCCACGTCCACCATGTGGTCGTGGTGGCCGCCGCGGTCCAGCTCGTAGACGGCCTGGCCGCCCTCGAAGTTGTGCTTCAGCACCAGGCCGGCGGCCTCGAACTGTGTCAGCACCCGGTACACCGTGGCCAGGCCGATCTCGTCACCGTGCTCCAGGAGCTGGCGGTAGATGTCTTCGGCGGTCATGTGGTGCTGATGATTCTGGGCATTGCGCTGCTCAAGCAACGCCAGGATCCGCATCCGCGGATGGGTCACCTTCAGGCCGACTTTGCGCAGGTCGTGGGTTTCCATAGTTCTCCGTTCATTGGCGATTTAGCGCCAGCTGCCTCGGATTGGGTCGCGGCGACGCGTCGTGAGTGTATCATCGACTGGATTTCCCCAAACGCCATTCCCGATGCGCAATCTCCTGCTGGTCGCCGCCGTTGCCCTGTCCACCACGGGCTGCGGCATCATCTATAAGCAACCCATCTATCAGGGCAACCTGATCCGGGAGCAGGCCGTCGGTCAGCTGCAGGTGGGCCAGAGCAAGCAGCAGGTCAACGCTCTGCTCGGCACCCCCTCGATCCCGGACCCGTTCCACGCCCAGCGCTGGGACTACACCGCCAGCGAGCGGGTCAACCGCCTCGGCCAGACCGAAGTGAAGAACTTCACGGTCTACTTCGAGAACGACCAGGTCACCCGCTGGGACGGCGAGTACTTCCCCAACCGGGATGCCGAGCTTGCCAAGTCCAGCGTGCGCCAGTTCGGCCGCAACCTGGCCAAGGACAAGAAGAAGCGCGGCCGCTGAGCCAACCTGACCCGGCGTCAGCTGCTGGCGCGGGCGCGCCGGCGGCGGTTGTCCTTGGGGTCGGCCAGCAGCGGGCGCAACAGCTCGACCCGGTCTCCATCGCGGAGCAGCTGGGTCGGTTGCGCCAGCACCCCATGCACGGCCACCGCCGGGCACAACGCACTGCCCTCCAGCGCAGCGGCAGCGATGGCCTCGCCCACCGTGGCCGTCGCGGGCAACTGCAGCGGCCGCGACAGCACCCGGTCTGGCCAGGCCAGCACCACCTCCACCGCAATCACGGCTCAGTCCTGCGCATCGGCGACGCTGACGAAGTCGTTGACCATGCGGTCGGCCAGGCCCTGGAAACCCAGCGCCAGCGCCGGCCCCAGCAGGCGCGAGGTGGGTTCGAACTCCAGGGTCAGGCTGACCTTGCAGGCATCCTCGGCCAACGCATGGAATTCCCAGCGCCCGTGCAGGCGCTTGAACGGCCCGTCGCGCAGCTGCATATCAATGCTGCTCGGGCGCTGCAGGGTGTTTTCGGTCATGAACCAGGTCGAGAACGCGCCCAACCCCAGGTCCAGGCGCGCCACCAGGCGGTCCGGTCCGGATTCCAGGATCTGCGCAGCCGAACACCAGCGGAAGCGGCGCGGATAGGCATCGATATCATTGACCAGGTCAAACATGCGGGCAGCCGAATGTTCGACCAGGGCACTACGGCGGATAGTTGGCATTTCGATTACTGATTGCTGATGAATCGACCGGGGAGGCCCGAATCGGAGACAATACGGACATGAGCAAGAACAGCGGCAAGGATAAAGCAAAGAGCGCGACGGCCAACAAAACCATCGCGCTCAACAAGCGTGCCCGCCACGAGTACCACATCGAAGATCGCTTCGAGGCCGGCCTGGCCCTGCAGGGCTGGGAGGTCAAGTCGATCCGCGCCGGGCGCGGCAACATCGTCGATGCATACGCCTACGTGCGTGACGGCGAGATCTTCCTGATCGGGGCGCAGATCACCCCGTTGATCCAGGCCTCCACCCACGTGGTGGCCAACGACCGCCGCGAGCGCAAGCTGCTCCTGCATCGCAGCGAGATCGACAAGCTGATCGGCCGGGTCCAGCGCGACGGGTACACGATCGTGCCGACGGCCATGTACTGGAGCAAGAACAAGATCAAGCTCGAGGTCGCGCTGGCCAAGGGCAAGCAGACCCACGACAAGCGCGACGCCGAGAAGGACCGCGACTGGGCCCGCGAGAAGTCCCGCACCATGCGCCGCCACAACCGCGACGCGTGACCGCCCCTGCCCCGCCACCCCGTATCGAACCGGCCACGGCCGACGACGCGGCGGCGGTGTTCGCGGGGCTGCGCGCGTTCAACGACGCCGCCTGCGGCAGTGCACTGGACGACCAGCCCCTGCATCGGGTGATCCGCGCCGCGGACGGGCAGCCCTGTGCCGGCCTGGTGGCCGATGTCTACGGCGGCTGGCTGATGGTGCACGCCCTGTGGGTGGACGCCAGCCAACGCGGCCGTCGGCTGGGCCAGGCCCTGCTCGCCGATGCCGAGCAGCAGGCGGCCGCGATGGGAGCCCATTCGGTCATGCTTGATACGTTCTCGTGGCAGGCCGAGGGCTTCTACCTCAAGCAGGGCTATGAGGTCTTCGGGCGGCTGGAGGACTTCCCGCCCGGGCATCACCGAACCTACCTGCGCAAGCGGCTGGCCAGCGCCTGAGCGCACCCGGCCGGGCGCCGTGCGCACTGCATTTTCCCGCAGCGCACCCACAAGTGTCAGAATCCCCGCTTATTACCCAGGCTGGAGCGTTGCGTGACACAGGAAATCCCCCAGGAAACCACCGCGAGCGCGGACCCGATCGACGAAATCAAGGCCGATATCGCCGCCTATGAGTCGATCTTCGCCGAGCTGACCCGCGCGATGGATCCGGCCGCCCTGCTCAAGGTGCTGACCTACCTGGGTCGCAATGCCAAGCGTGACGCGTCGGAAAAGCAGACCTTCGACACCCTGGAGCACCGCCGCCTGATCGCGCGCGTGGACGCGCTGATGGCGCAGGTCCAGCCGGAAGCCCGCAAGCAGGCCATTTCCCAGCGCAACGAGCAGAACCATCAGCGCAAGCTGAAGGCCAAGCACCAGGCCGACAGCAAGCGCCAGCGCGAAGGCAAGCGCTGAACCAGCGCGGCAAGCAGGCAAGACAGGAACGGACCCCTGCCGGCACCCCATGGAAAAGAGTTACTTCGCCACGCTGCTGGCCCTGATCGCGCACCAGATCGACGCCGCCTACTGGCATGAGTGGGACCTGTTCCACCTGCCGGGCGGCGTGCAGGGCTACCTGCTGTTCAACCTGCTGGCCCTGCCGGTGCTGCTGCTCGGTTACCGGCACGTCGTGCTGGGCAGCCCGCAGGCGCGGGTCTACGCGCGGATCTGCACGGCACTCGGAATCGCCACCTTCCTCATCCACGCCGGCTTCGCCGCGGCCGGCGAGCGCAGTTTCCACCTTCCCCTGTCCATCGCGATCATCGCCGCCTGCCTGTTGGCCGGCCTATGGCTCGGGTGGCGCAGCCGGCGCACCGCGTCGGCCTGAGCCAGACCACGCCCCCGGCAACGGCAGGCGCTGTACGTACTACCGGTGGCCCTTTCGGGATGCACCCCATGCCGCAAAGGACATTCACGATGCGCACGTTGACCCCACTGCTGTTGTTCGGTGCGTTGGCCGCCACGGCGACCGCGGCGACGGCCGCCAGGCCCGCTGCCATCCCCGCGATGCACGCCTGCACGGCCGACGAAGCGGACCGCCGACGCATCGGGGACGACCGCATGGAAACCCCCGATGACGCCACCAGCATGAGAGACACGGCCCAGCGTTCGGCGCACCAGGGGCTTCCCGCCGCCCAGTTCAGCCTGGCCGAGGCCCATCTGTTCGGACGGGGCACGCCGCCCGACCTGTCGCGCGCGATCACCCTGTACCGCCAGGCCGCGGCGCAGGGCAATGCGGAGGCGATGCGTCGGCTGGGGGACCTCCACGCCATCGGCGGCCCCATCAATCGCTACAACCGCTACCCTGCCGGCGCCCAATGCATGGCGGTCGACCTGCCCGAGGCGGCCCGGTGGTACGTGAAGGCGGCCGAGGCCGGCGACGCGCTCGCACAGGAACAGCTGGCCATCGCCTACCTCGCCGGGCTCGGCGTCGACCCCGATCCGGTGCAGGCCGAGCGCTGGCTGGAGGCGATCGGGAAGGAGCGCCGCGCCCATGCGGTGTTCTACCTGGCCGACCAGTACCTGTATGGCCGCGGCGACGTCGTGCCACGGGACCTGGCCAAGGGCGCGCATTACACGTTGATCGCCGCCGAACTGGGCCACCCGCCCGGTCTGGCGCAGCTCGGCGCGCTGCACGAGCACGGCACGGGCGTCGAGCAGGACGACGTGAAGGCCTACGCCTACGTGCTGGCGGCGCACGACCAGGGGCTTCCGATCGACGACCACCAGTTCGCCAACCAGGTGGCCACGTTCCAGGCCCGCATGACCGAGGCCCAGCAGGCCGAAGCGCTGCAGCTGTTCCGCAGCATCCGCCAACTGCTGCACAGCGAAGGGACGTACCTGTAAGGCCGCCTCCGCGCGCGCGGAAGCGCTCGCGTGACTGTTCAGCTGGAGTGGAGTAGCATTGGCCCCGTCAAGTAGCGTCTGGGTCGCCAGATGTCTTGCGGTTCTTGAAGAAACCGGGGGTGCATTGGTTTCGACGGGGGTTGTGAAGTTACTTGGTGCATGCCGAGGGGGCAGCTTTCCTCGTTAATCCAGCAGCAAACTTTTAGTTGCCAACGACGACAACTACGGTTCGGACTTCGCAATCGCCGCCTAAACAGCAGCAGTTGCTTTAGTTCTACAGCCGCCTAAGGCGAACCCCCGAACCTACTTGTGCCCGTGCTCGTAGATGTAGGGTCATTATCACGGAACCGGTTGTGATGGCTGCCTGTCAGTCACGACTTAACTAAAGCAGGCTGGTCCTGGGGTGCGCTTTGCACGCCGTGCTGCCACAGGGCGAGATTCAACGGCGAGCTAAGCATGTAGTACCGGGGATGGAGTGCCTTCGGACGGCGGTTCAATTCCGCCCACCTCCACCAATGACGGGTTCGAAAGAATCCGAAGAAGCCCGGGAATCCTTACACAATAAGGGTTCCCGGGCTTTTTAATTTCCGGCATGGGCTGTGCGCAGCCAGCCTATGCCTCGGCAAGATTGCGCTGCAGCAGGCCATCCGCCAATGCCGCGATCTCGTCTCCCCGGTGGACACGGGCGAGCCAATCCGTTGGGATGCCGGCCACGCCGTAGAAGGCACCCGCCAGCTGACCGACAACCGCTGCAGTGGTATCCGCATCGTCACCGAGGTTCGCCGCCTCCAGCACCGCACCAGCGAAGGTGTCGTGCCGGTGGAAGCACCACAACGCGGCTTCCAGGCTGTCCACGACGTAGCCCGTGCCACGTACCTGGTCGCGCGTGGCGCTCCGGTATCCGCCGGCGGCGATGTCGCGCAGACGCTGGCTGGACACCTCGATGGCGGCCAGGTCCAACACCTCCGCCTTGTCGCCCCCTGCCAGCGCGCGTTCAAGCGCCACGGCCAGCAGGCGGCACGCGTCCAGACACTCCCCCGCCGCGTGCGTCGTACGGGAACTCAGCACGGCCATGGCCTGAAGCTCCGGCTTCCCGGCAAACCGAAGGGCCACGGGCGCCAAGCGCATGATCGATCCATTACCGGCGCTATTGGGGTCGGTATTGCCTGCCAGAGGCTCCCTGGTCACGAGGTAGGTGTGGATCGCCCCGCGTGTTGCCACGCCGATATCGAAGCAGGTGCCCGTCGAGCTCCAGTAGCCATGCTGATACCAATTGGCGTAGCGGTTCATCTGATCCCGCGGATCGAACGCGTCGCAGCGGATCAGGCTCTCGGCCAGGCACAAGGCCATGGACGTGTCGTCCGTCCACTGCCCTGGCTCCAGATCAAAAGGCCCGCCGCCCACCATGTCGGTCAACGGTTCGAAGCTGCCGCGTGGCTTGAACTCCAGCGTGGTGCCAACGGCGTCGCCTGCGGCCAAGCCGAGCAAAGCGCCTCGGTATCGATTCTGTAGGTCCATAGGGCGATTCTAGGACAACAGCGCCACCCGCGATGCAGGCCTGTTGCTTCCGGCGCGTGGTGAACACCGCGCACGCCCTCCATCAGGTCCAATCAAACGAGAACAGCACGGTGCGGCTGTCCGGCTCGTACAGCATCACGATGGCATCGGGGCCGGCGGCACACCAGTTGTAACCGGCGACCGTGGCAACCGCGAAGAACGGCCTGCCCGCTCGGGTGATCCGCACATTCTCTGCATCGGCCGCTTGATCGCGCTCATACATCAGCGGATCCAGCCACAGCTCGAACGCAGAGGGGATGGGCGCGGTCTCGGTCCAGTTCCCGTCGGAGATCTGTCCACCGAGCGTGTCCAGGTAGGCCTGCTCGTTCGGCCCGCCGTCGCCAAAGTGCGAATAGCTGGCCAGGCGCCCATGCTCCTTGAAGTAGGCCTTCGCCCTTGCGTAGCTGTCGCGCATTTCGCCGATGTGCTCCACCAGTTCCGGGTCCTGCATCTTGTCCCCCAGGAAGTAGCCTTCTTCGCCAAGGAAACGCATACGGTTGTCGCTCGTCAGCTCGAACGCGATCCAGTTGGTGCCGATGCACGCGTTGTGATGCGCCTCGGTCTCTTCGCCGAGGCATCCTTCATAGGGCTCGACCGGGCACAGCATCGTGGCCACGGTACCCGCCAGTTCCGGACGCAGAATGCCCAGGTCCACGGAGATCAGCGGCAGTAAATGCGCCGCCAGCCACGCCTGCCCCGGAACGAATACGTCGGTGGGAAAGGGCGCGAGGCCCGGCTGGAGCTCGCGGATATCGGTCTGGTAGAACATGGCGGTCCCTGCATGAGAAGAAGGCGGTCGATACGCCGTAGTGTGCACGCTGCCGGCGAGCGCCGGAAACGCGGCGGCTGCGACTACGCGAAAAGCACCGGGCCGCGCAGCCCGATGGTGTGGCGTCCGAAGATGGCGAGCAGCACCCGCCGCATCGCATCAGGATGGGGGCACACCAGGAGACCCCCATGCACCGTTGGCATCTGAGCGGCCTTGACCACCGCCAATTCGAACACCTCTTTGAGACGGATGACAGCGACCTCGCAGCGCGCGGGATCGTGCGCTGTGTAGCCACGCAGGATCACGGATTCCCGTGCCGCATCAGCCTCGTCGACGCACGCGTCGGCGAAGAACTGTTGCTGCTTCCCTACACGCACCTGGCATGCACCTCGCCCTACCGCGCATCCGGGCCGGTGTTCATCCGGTGCCATGCAGTACGCTGCGTGTTGCCACCCGGTGTTGTGCCGCCCTACGTGCATCGCAGGCAGATGTCCGTACGCGCCTACGACGCCGGGGCAATCATGCTCAGCGGGCAGGTCTGCGAAGGCGCTGAAGTGGCCGCAGCGCTGGACCAGCTGTTCGATGATCCCCACGTGCATCAGGTCCATCTGCACAACGCCGGGCGCGGCTGCTTTTCCTGCCGCGCCGAACGCAGCGATACCGAGGATCAGCGCGACGCGATGCCACCGTCGGCCGCGATCAACCCATAAACGTCGAAGTCACGGGCAACACCCCGCACCTGCCGGAAGTGGCGTAGTCGGCCTTCGTGCTGGAAACCACAGCGGCGCAGCACGGCGGCGGAAGCCACGTTGGTGTCCAGCACGCAGGCCTGGATGCGATGCCAGCCGAAGGCCGCCAACGCCCATCGGCTGACCGACTGGCACAGCGCGCTGGCGATCCCCCGCCCCCAATACGCAGGGCAGAGTTCATAGGCGATTTCTGCGGTGCCATGCGGCCACTGGATGCTGTGGAAGCCGATGCTGCCCACCAAGGCACCGGCGCGATCCACGACCGCCATGCGGATCTGGGTGGGCGCGCGGGGTGTTTCCAGCGCGTCGAACAGCGGCGCCAGATCGTCCACGGAGGAGAGCTGCCAGCTGGTGTGTTCCAGTACGCCCGGTTGCATCAGGCAGGCATACCAGTCGTCGGCGTCGCCCCGCACCAGGGGACGCAGGCTGACCTCGGGGTGTCCGGAAGGTGGAATGCGGTTACACATGATGCGGGGTGTCGGTGCGGTGTCCCTCAATCTGCCCTCGGCACACCCGATGGGTCAACCCGCAACGGCGCTCAGGTGCTTGTGGAACAGCCGCATTTCTTCCGCGCGCGGCGCGCGCTCCAGCAGCGCCTGGTAGCGCGCCTGCAGCGCGTCGTGCGCTGAGCGGCGGTTCAACAGATACAGCGCGGGATAATCGGTATTGGCCTCAATCCATTCCGCTGTGTCGACACTGCGAAACCACTCCAGCGACAGCGTGACACTCGTCGACAGCTGCGCCTGCCAGTCCGGCACCTCCTCGAGGCTGTCGAACGCAAGCAACCAGATCCCGAAACGTGCGTTGAAGGCCTCCAGCGTCTCCGCGTCATCCCGGAGGCTCCGCCAATCGGTCAGCGTCGCCACCACCGGGTTGGACACACGCGCCTTGATCGTGGATTCAACCAGGGCGGGCGGCCAGGTTTCCGGGTAGTCGAATGCCTCGTCGCGCAGCGCCTGTTCCAGCACGGCGTTCACCCCCGCCATCAGCCCGCGATCGAGCAGGCCAAGGGTGAGGTGGAGCGAGTACCACCCTTTCTGTTTGGACAACCCCACCGTGTAGCGGTGGGTCCGGCCGGATGCACTGACGTGCTCGAAATGGCGTCCGCGCTTGAGCACGAATCCCGCGGCGGCGAACTCGGCGGCGACGGCATCGGTCAGCGTCTTCAACATAGCCTGGGTGGCCTGGGTCACGCGTTACGCTCCTTGTGACAGTCCCGACGCTCGCTCACGGCAGGGTGAACTTCCGGGCCATGCGCAGCGGCCACACCGAGGTGAACTGCGCGCCGCCGACCAGCCGGTAGGCCGCCGAGACGCTGTGCAGCACCCCAAGCCGGTCCAGCACGTCCTTGGCCCGCCGGAAGACCGAGCGCGGGTCGTCGGTGAACATGAACAGGTTGATCTCCTTGGCGCTGATGTCGTGGCCGTCCAGCGCCGCCGTCGCGCCCAGGACCTGGCTCAGCTCGGCCTCCAGGGTGGCCAGGAAGGCCTCGTCGTCCAGCGACTTTCTCCAGAACTTGATCACAAGCTGGTAATCCATCGGGGGCCTGCCGTTCAAGAAGGGAACCGCCAAGGTTACCCTCCTGGCGTCATCGACAACACCTTGATGTGCGGGCGATCATGCTCCGGTCATCCCCCTCCGGACAGCGAAGATTGCCATGGCCCCCTTCCGTTCGATTCTGTTGACCGCCCTGCTCGCACTGACCCCGGCCCTGGCCGGCGCGGCCGACAAGGTGACCACCACGCCCGTGCAGTTCGCCAAGGGCACCAGCAGCGCCACGCTGCGCGGTACTGTTGCCGGCTACGACACCGTCCGTTACACCGTGGCCGCGCGCGCCGGCCAGACCATGACCGTCACGCTGGCTGGCAGCGCCAACGCCAATCTCAACGTGTACGCGCCGGGCGTGGTGCCCGGCCAGGGCGAAGCACTGGGCAGCAGCGATGAGACGCGCCGCTGGACCGGCACCCTGCCCGCCTCCGGCACCTATGTGGTGCAGGTCTATCAGATGCGTGCGCAGGCACGTCGCGGCGAGAAGGCACCGCATACGTTGACCGTCGCCATCCACTGACCATGGATTTCCTCAAACTGCTCCGGTCGCTGGAAGAGTTTCTGTACGAACTCTGCACCTGGTTTCTGTTCTTTCCGCGCACGTTGTACCGGGTAATCGTGCACCCGCGGCGCATGGCGCAGTACGTCAACACCGAGCTGACCCAGAAGCTGGACAAGCAGTTCGACGATGCGATCAGCCCGCCGATGTTCCTGATGCTGGCGGTGCTGGTCGCGCACGGTGTGGAACTGCTGATGCACCAGCAGGTGACCGGTACCGGGCAGCTGTCGCGCACGGTGTTCGGCAATGAGGAAAGCCTGCTGCTGTACCGCTCGATCACCTTTGCGGTGTGGCCGCTGATCAGCAGCGTGCACCTGCTGCGGCGCAAGAAAGTGCCGATGACCCGTGAATCGCTGCGCCGCCCGTTCTTCATGCAGTGCTACCTGACTGCCCCGTTCGCGGTGGCGCTGTCGACCAGCATGGTGTTCGTGCGGCTGCCCGGCGCGCTGTCCACCCAGATCGGCATCGCGGTGTCGGTGCTGTCGCTGGTCTGGTATGCGGTGGTGCAGGCCGGCTGGCTCAAGGTGGCCCTGCAGCGATCGTGGCCAAACACGGTGCTGTCAACCGTCTGGGTACTGATGCTGGGCATCGTGATCAACAGCCTGATCGGCTGGATCCTGCTGGCGAACTGAGCGGGCGCCCGCGCGAATGGGGGCTTTCGCGCTCCCATCGGCTGCGGGAACAAGGGCCCCAGCCAGCTGAGGCCCTGCCGCCATCTATCCGCCGCAGCTTTCGGTGCAGCGTTCGCGTGCTTCAGCGCACACTGCGGCATTCTCGCCGCTGTCCATGCAGGCAAAATACGCCCGGGTGCAACCCCAGTTGCACGGGTTCGCGGGAAGGGCATGGGCCGTCGCACCAAGACAGGCGGACGCGAAGACAGCGACGGCCGCGAGGCGTTTGAATCTGCGCATTGCGTATCACTCCTTGATTGGCCCATTTAGTGGGCGAATCAAAGCTAGCGGATCGATTGCGTTGCATGTGGCACGGGCGTCACGAATTCTTGTCAGTTAATTCCTACCCCTGCGGTGCCGGCTAGAGAGGCTGGGACATTCACGAACCGCTCGCCGGTGTTTTCCGCGATCTCCTTATCGGCTAAGTTAAGGCGACACTCATTCTTGCAGCGATGACAATGCCCGATAAACACAGAGAAGGGCAAGTTCAGATGGCGATCACTGCGGCACTGACTGCCTGGTGTGAGCGGATGGATATCAACGATCTGGTCCTGCATACGCCCTATGCAAATCAACAAGGATCGAGACGACGTCAGTACTGCGCGGACATTGTTGGCTTACTTGGCAGCGCCGCGGTAATTCTTTTGGAAGTGAAGTACTTGCCTGAGGCGCGCACCACGCTTTCGGCTTTCAATCCCGATCAGCATGAAGCGTGCATCCGGCTTGAAGAACTGGATATACCGATCGCTTACGCGTACAACGCGTGCTACCCATTGGCGTATCACGCTAAACCCCGACCAGCAGATTGGCCGAAAAGCACACTGTGCGGGATCAAGCGATCTCCGCCGCGCTCGTTGCCAAGCGAGCAGCCTAGCGTAGACCAGCATGGCACCTTGTATGACTGGCTCCAACAGGCACAAGGTCAAGACGTAAGCGAGGCACTGGGAAGCCTTCACGGGGCAGTAGAAACCTGCATCGACCTCCGCAATGGCGTGCTGGTGTTGCTGTACAGCCCTGACAAAAAACAGCTAGCCGCCATGGAAGCTGAGGACGTGCTGGCATTGGTAAAGGATATCCGGGACGATTCCTCACTGTCATCTTCAAAGAGGTCGAGAATTGAACAATTGCTTGGAGCATCCTCCGCGATCTCTGAGCAGATTTCCAGGGACATTGCCGATCGCGATCAGCCACGACATAAAATGTGACGCAGCGTCACCCGGCGCACGCCAGTCGCCTAAAGTAAGGTCGAGTCTCCGTGATGCTGAGTGAACTCTTCCGGGTTGCAGGCGAGTAATAAATTGCTCGCCATTGGTCGCCATGTTAAACAATGCCTGCGCATGTGCGCTGCAGAAGCAAGGATGATGCTTATGAAACTGCATTTGGCCGCGATGGCTGCATTGGTGATCACGTTGGGGGCAACCGGAACAGTCGGCATGGCCGAGGCCTCGGCACAGGACGGGTATTTCACCGAGTGCGTGCCGTTCATGGTGGCCAAGTATGTCTACCACCAGCGATGCACTACGTATTACCTGGACGAAAATGGCAATCGCCAGGTAGCCAGCGTCTACCACATCGACCAGGACGGGCAGTGGTACGTGCCCAACGAGTGACACTGCGGCATTGAGCCGCACGGGGCAGGTGCACGCTGCCTGCCCCTCCAGCCGCCAATGCCTGCAATTCCCCCCTGGCCCCGTTCCATGCGACCCTTCGGGGAAACGTTTTCATGGGATGGAGGGATTCCAATGTTGTCTCGTTTTCGTCGTACCGCGCTGCTGGCCCTGATGGCCCTGTCATTGCCCGCCGGCCACGCACTGGCCGAACCGGCCGCCCCGTTGCGGGTGATGTCATTCAACGTGCGCACCCCTGTGGATACCGAGCCCGGCCGCCGCTGGGACGACCGTCGCGATGCGATGGTCAGCCTGTTGCGTGAGCAGCACCCGGCGGTGTTCGGCACCCAGGAACTGGTGCAGAAGCAGGCCGACTATCTGGTTGCCCACCTGCCCGGCTACCGCTGGTTCGGCAAGGACCGTCGCGGCGGCACGGGCGATGAACACATGGGCGTGTTCTACGACAGCGCACAGCTCACCGTGATCGAATCGGGCGATTTCTGGTTGTCCGATACGCCTGACGTGCCGGGCAGCATCACCTGGGGCAACCTCATGCCGCGCATGGTCACCTGGGCGTTGTTCCAGCGCCAGGCCGACGGCAAGCGCTTCTACCTGCTCAATACCCACCTGCCCTACCGCGACGAGGACGAGCCGCGCCGCGTGCTGGGCGCCAAGCTGATCACCACGCGCCTGGCCACGCTGCCCAAGGACATTCCGGTGGTGGTCACCGGCGACTTCAACAGCGAACCGGGCAGCACCACCTACCAGGCATTCACCACGGCACTGGGCGATGCCCGCAAACTGGCTGCCAAGGTCGATGGCCCGCGCCTGACCTTCCACGACTTCACCGGCAAGCCGACCGTGGAACTGGACTGGATCCTGGTGCGCGGCTTCAAGGTCGACCGTTTCCAGACGCTCGACGATGCGCCCGGCGGCGTGCTGCCGTCGGATCACTACCCGGTGCAGGCCGAGCTGGTCTTCCCGGCAACGACGGTGCGCTGAGCCGCCCACCTCTGGCCACGCCGCACGCCGCGGCGCGGCCAGGACGTCGCGGCAGCGGCAGTGGCGTGAAACGACGCGGGCCGGGCTACCTCACGCCACGTCGATGCCGGCGGTGCGATACCGGCACCCTCCCACTCTGGAGGTGCCGACCATGGCCCACCGCAGCCGCCTTGCCGGATTCATCATCGATTGCCACAACACCCCCGCCGACGAGGCAGCCGCCTTCTGGTCGGCGGCGCTGGGCTACCGCGCCCAACCGGCCTACAGCGAAGAGGGGGCCGAGTACGCGGACCTGGCGGGCGCACCGGCCGGGCTGAATGTGGAGGTGCAACGGGTGGAGCACGCCTCACGCGTGCACCTGGATATCGAAAGCGACGACATCGATGCCGAGGCGTCGCGCCTGGAAGCACTGGGGGCACGGCGGATCGGCTTCGTCAAACGCTGGTGGGTGATGGAAGCCCCCACCGGGCACCGGTTCTGCATCGTGCGCATGCGCGATGGGCAGGAGGGCGCTCAGGCCAACCACTGGGACTGAGTCAGCGCCTGCGCTGGCTGGCGTACTCCCGCAACAGCCGGCACACCGCCAGATGCTGGTCACGCGCCTGGCAGATCCTGGCCACCACGGCGATGAAGACGCCGATCACGAGTACGCCGATGTCCAGCAGCGTATCGGGAAGCCTGGCAAAGCCAAGCGCCACCATCAATGCGGCCAGCACCAGCAGCGTGATCGCGCCGGGCGACAGTGCCGCCTGCCCGGTCTGCGCGGGCGTGGCGTCGCCCCGCCATGGGTTGGGTGTGATCATGGAAACGTCCCCCGATAAAAGGGACGTTTTGTATCATCTGGATTGATGTCAGCGGCAGTGGCAAAGCCGCCAATGGCTGCTTTTCCGGCTCGCCATCGCGGCAAACTCTGACGCTGCTCACATGTGAGGGCGGCCAGGCCGCCCTCACCTGCCGGGTCAGCGCAGCGTGCCGGCCACCGCCGGCGGTGCTGCATCCTGCTGCTGGCCCCAGCCCCCCAGGGCCTTGTATACCCCTACCACGCTGACGTTGACCGTGGATTCGGCCGCCGCCAATGCGTCATCCGCCGCCAGCTGGGTGCGTTGCGCGTCCAGCAGGGTCAGGAAGTCTTCCGAGCCTTCGCGGTAGCGGATCTGCGCCAGCTGCTCGGCACGCCGTGCGGCCTGCGCCTGCTCGGCGACGATGCCCAGCCGCGACTGCTGCTTGGCATACCGGGTCAGCGCGTTCTCGGTGTCTTCCAGCGCCAGCAACACCGTCTTCTCATACTCGGCCGCCACGCCGTCGGCCTGCGCCTTGCTGGCACGCAGGCGCGCCCTCACGGTGCCGAAATCGAACGCGGCCCAGCTGATCGACGGGGTCACGGACCACGCCTTGTTGGCACCGTTGACCAGGCCGCTGGCATCGCCGGACAGGAAGCCGACGAAGCCGGTCAGGCTGATCCGCGGGAACAGGTCGGCCGTGGCCACGCCCACGCGGGCAGTGGCGGCGGCCAGGCGGCGTTCGGCACTGCGCACGTCGGCACGCTGGCGCAGCAGGTCGGTGGTGTCACCCAGCGGCAGCTGCTTGGCGTAGGCCGGCACTTCGCGCGGCTGCAGCAGTTCGTCCAGCGCATCCGGACGCTGCCCCAGCAATACCGCCAGGCGGTGCCGCGACTGCACTTCGGCCACTTCCAGCAGTGGGATGTCGGCCTCGATCGCCTTCAGGCGTGCGCGGCTGCTCTGCACATCCAGCTCGCTGCCGGCACCCAGTTCCCAGCGTGCCTCGGTCAGGCGCTGGGTGTCGCGCAGGTTGACCAGCGTGCGCTTGGCCACGTCGATGCGCTTCTGCGAGCCACGCAGCTCGAAGTAGTTGCGTGCCACTTCGGCGGCCACGGTGACCTGGGCGTCGGCCAGGTTGTCCTGCTCGGCCCCCAGGTCCGCGCGCGCCGCTTCGGCGGCACGGCGCTGGCGACCGAACAGGTCCAGCTCCCAGCCGGCGTCGAAGCCGAGCTGGTAGGTTTCGCTGAAGACACGCTCGCCGCCTACGGTGGCATCGGGCTGCTTGCGGCGGTCGTAGCTGCCGCCGGCGGTGACGTGCGGCAACTGGTCCAGGCGCTGTTCGACGAACACCGCGCGCGCTTCCCGCACGCGGGCCATCGCAATGCGCAGGTCCAGGTTGGTGCCCAGTGCGTCGTGCACCAGCTGTTCCAGCACCGGGTCATCGAACTGCGCCCACCAGCTGGCCACCGGCGAGGCGGAGGTGAAGACCGGCGCGGCGGCGCCCTGCAGGGTCACCGGCGTAGCCGGTGGCGCCTGGTAGTTGGGGCCGACGCTGACGCAGCCGGCCAGCAGCGCGCTGGTCACGGCCACGGTCAACAGGCGGATCACCATGGCAGCACCTCGCCCAGGTAGGTGAAGCTGCCGTTCGGGCCGTCGGCGCCGATCAGCGCCATGCCCACGCTGGAGCGCGCGCCTTCGCTGATCTCGATCTCGCCTTCGCCACCGTTCATGTCGGTTTTGACGTAGCCGGGGTGCACGGTGTTGACCTTGGTGGTGCCGTCGCGCAGCTCGTAGGCCAGCTGCACGGTCCAGGCATTCACCGCGCTCTTGGAGGCGTTGTAGGCCGGCACGGCGAAGCCATAGATCGGCGAGCCCGGCTGGCTGTGCAGGGTGAGCGAGCCCAGGATGCTGGACACGTTGACGATGCGACCCGCCGGCGAGGCGGTGATCAGCGGCAGGAACGCCTGGGTCACGGCGATCACCGCGAACACGTTGGTGTCGAAGGTATCGCGCCAGGTCTGCAGGGTCTGCGCCGACGGGGCCAGCTTGATGTCATCGAGCAGGATGCCGGCGTTGTTGACCAGGATGTCCAGGCGGCCGTGACGTTCGGTCACGGTCTGCACGGCGGCGGCGATGCTGGCGGCATCACCCACGTCCAGCTGGATCGCCTCGACCGGCAGGCCTTCGGCCTGCAGCTTCAGCGCCTCGGCCACGGCGACGTCGCGCTTGCGCCCGGCCAGCAGCGTATGCACGCCGGCCTGGGCCAGCTGGCGGACGGTTTCCAGGCCGATGCCGCGGGTGGCACCGGTGACCAGGGCGATCGTTTGGGTAGCGGTATTCATGTATGAAACCTCGCGGGGGATGGAATCAATGGTGGATGGTGGGTTCGCCGTGGGTCACCAGCTGCCCGCCGCCGTTACGGCTGACGAACTTGCGCAGGGCCACGTAGAACACCGGGGTCAGGAACAGGCCGAACAGGGTCACGCCCAGCATGCCGGCGAACACCGTGATGCCAGTGACAGAGCGCACCTCGGCGCCAGCACCGTGCGAGAGCACCAGCGGGATGGTGCCGGCGATGAAGGCGATGGAGGTCATCACGATCGGGCGCAGACGCAGGCGGCAGGCTTCCAGCGCGGCCTCGACGATGCCCTTGCCGCCCATCTCCAGCTCCCGGGCGAACTCGACGATCAGGATCGCGTTCTTGCACGCCAGGCCCATCAGCACCACCAGGCCGACCTGCACGAACACGTTGTTGTCGCCACCGGTCATCCACACGCCGAACAACGCCGACAGCAGGGTCATCGGCACGATCAGGATCACCGCCAGCGGCAGCGACCAGCTTTCATACAGCGCAGCCAGCACCAGGAACGCCAGCAGGATGGCTACCGGGAACACGATGAAGGCGGCCTTGCCCTGGGTGGCCTGCTGGTAGCTCAGGTCGGTCCATTCGGTGGCCATGCCAACCGGCAGTACCTTGGCGGCGATGGCGGTGAGGTTGGTCATCGCTTCAGCCGACGACAGCATGCGCGGATCGGCTTCACCGGCCAGGTCGGCGGCCGGGTAGCCATTGAAGCGCAGCACCGGGTCCGGGCCGAAAGTTTCCTTGACGGTGACCATCGAGCCGATCGGCACCATCTCGCCACGGTCGTTGCGGGTACGCAGCTTGCCGATGTCCTCGACGCTGTCACGGAACTGCCCGTCGGCCTGGGCGATGACCTGCCAGGTACGACCGAACTGGTTGAAGTCGTTGACGTACGACGACCCCAGGTAGGTCTGCAGGGTGTCGAACAGCTCGGTGAGCTGCACGCCCTGCGCCTTGGCCTTGACCCGGTCCACTTCGGCATCCAGCTGCGGCACGTTGGCCTGGTAGCTGGTGATCGGGAACGCCATGCCCGGCGTCTGCGCGACCGCACCCTGCATCGACTGCACCGCGTTCTGCAGCGCGCCGTAGCCGAGGTTGCCCCGGTCCTGGATGAACATCTGGTAGCCGTTGCCGTTACCCAGGCCCAGGATCGGCGGCGGCATCATCGCGAAGGCAAAGCCTTCCTGCAGCCCGGCGATCTTCTGGTTGATCTCGGCATTGATCTGCGCAGCGGTGCGGCCATGACGCTCGTTGAACGGCTTGAGCGGAATGAACGCCACGCCGGTGTTGGGCGTGTTGGTGAACTGCAGCGCGTTCAGGCCGGGGAACGAGATGGTGTGCGCCACGCCATCGGTTTCCTGGGCGATCTTGGCGACCTTGCGCAGCATTTCATCGGTACGCGCGATCGACGAGCCTTCCGGCAGCTTCACGCCGGCGATCAGGTACAGCTTGTCCTGGGTCGGGATGAAGCCCGGCGGCACCAGCTTGAAGATGAAACCGGTGCCCACCAGCAGCACCGCATACACCACGAACACCGCACCGCGGCGACCGAGGATCTTCGACACGCCGCGCTCGTACTTTTCCGAGCTGGACTTGAAGAAGCGGTTGAACGGACGGAACACCCAGCCGAACAGACGGTCGATGATGCGGGTCGGAGCATCCTTCGGCGCGCCGTGCGGCTTGAGCAGGCGGGCGGCCAGGGCCGGCGACAGGGTCAGCGAGTTGATCGCCGAGATCACCGTGGAGATGGCGATGGTGACCGCGAACTGCTTGTAGAACTGGCCGGTGACGCCCGACAGGAACGCCATCGGCACGAACACGGCACACAGCACCAGCGCGATGGCGATGATCGGGCCGGACACTTCGCGCATCGCCTGATGCGCAGCGGCCAGCGGGGTCAGGCCTTCTTCGATGTTGCGCTCAACGTTTTCCACCACCACGATCGCGTCATCGACCACGATGCCGATGGCCAGCACCAGGCCGAACAGGCTCAGCGTATTGATCGAGAAGCCCAGCAGGTACAGCGCACCGAACGTGCCCACGATGGACACCGGCACGGCGATCAACGGAATGATCGAGGCGCGCCAGGTCTGCAGGAACAGGATCACCACCAGCACCACCAGCGCGATCGCTTCCAGCAGGGTGGAGACCACCGCCTTGATCGAGTCGCGCACGAAGATGGTGGTGTCGTACACCGCTTCGTACTTCACATCGGCGGGCATGGTCTTCTGCATTTCGTCCATGCTGGCCATTACCGCATCGCGGATCTCCAGCGCGTTGGCGCCGGGGGCCTGGAAGATACCGATGCCCACCGCGTTCTTGCCGTCCAGCTGCGAGCGCAGGGTGTAGTCGCCGGCGCCCAGTTCCACACGGGCCACGTCCGACAGGCGCACCACTTCACCGTCGGCACCGCTCTTGAGCACGATGTCGCCGAACTCCTTCTCGCTGCGCAGGCGGCCCTGGGCATTGATCAGGGTCAGGAACTGGCTGTTGGGCATCGGCTCGGCGCCGAGCTGGCCGGCCGAGACCTGCACGTTCTGCTCGCGCATGGCACCGACCACGTCGCTGGCGGTCAGGCCGCGCGCGGCCACCTTGTCCGGGTCCAGCCAGGCGCGCATGGCGTAGTCGCCGCCGCCGAAGATCTGCGCGTCGCCCACGCCCTGGATACGTGCCAGCGCGTCCTTGACGTGCAGGCGGGCGTAGTTGCGCAGGTACAGGGTGTCGTACTTGCCCTTGGGCGAGGTCAGGTGCACCACCATCAGGAAGGTGGGCGACTGCTTCTGCGTGGTCACGCCCTGGCGGCGGACGTCCTCGGGCAGGCGCGCCTGGGCCTGGGCGACGCGGTTCTGCACCTTCACCGCCGCTTCGTCCGGATCGGTACCCGGGCGGAAGGTGATGGTCATCTGCAGCACGCCGTCGGAGCCGGCCACCGACTTGAGGTAGATCATGCCTTCGACGCCGTTGATGGCCTCTTCCAGCGGGGTGGCCACGGTTTCAGCGATCACCTTCGGGTTGGCACCCGGGTACACGGTGCGCACCACCACCGACGGCGGCACCACTTCCGGGTACTCGCCGATGGGCAGCATCGGAATGGAGATCAGGCCGGCGGCGAAGATCACGATCGACAATACCGCCGCGAAAATCGGCCTGTCGATGAAGAAACGGGAAAAGTCCATGGGTGGATTCCTGGGGTTTCACCAGCGCCGGCGTGCACGACCCCGGCCGCTGTCGCAGGCGACAGCGGTGGCGGGTTCCCCTGCACGGGGCGATGGCAGTCACGGTAGAGCCGACCGTGGGTCGGCTGCTATGTAGAACCGATGGTCAGTCGGCTGCCCTTCAATTCTTTGCAACAGCCGGCGCAGCTACCGGTGCGGCAACCGGCTGCATGGCCACGGCCTTGGCCTGCACCGGCATGCCGGGCATGAAGACCTTCTGCACGCCGTCGATGATCACGCGGTCGCCCGCCTTCAGACCCTGCTGCACGATGCGCAGGCCGTCGGCGTTGCGGCCCAGCGTAATGTCCTGGCGCTGTGCCTTGCCGTCCTTGTCGACCACGTACACATACTTGCGGTCCTGGTCGGTCAGCACGGCCTTCTCGTCGATCAGCATGGCCTGGAACTGGCCGCTGCCCAGCAGCTGCACGCGCGCGAACAGGCCCGGGGTGAAGGTGCGGTCGGCGTTGTCCAGCAGCGCGCGAACGCGGATGGTGCCGGTGCTGCGGGTGACCTGGTTGTCGAGGAAGTCGACCTTGCCTTCGTGCGGGAAGCCGTCCTCGCCCGACAGGCCCACCTTCACCGGCAGGTCGCTGTCACGCTCGCTCGGGCGCTCGCCCTTGCGCGCCATCTGCGCGTACCGCAGGAAGGTCGCTTCGTCGGCATCGAAGTACACGAACACCGTGTCCAGCGACACCAGCGTGGTCAGCACGCTGGCGCTGTCCCCGGCGGTGACCAGGTTGCCGGCGGTCACCATCGCGCGGCCGGCGCGGCCGTTGATCGGGGCGCGGACCTTGGTGAACTCCAGGTTCAACGCGGCAGCATCCAGCGCGGCCTGCGCGGCCTGCACGCTGGCGCCGGCCTGGTCAGCCGCGGCACGCCGCTGCTCCCAGGTCTCGGTGGAGATCGCCTGCTGATCGGACAGCTTCTTGGCGCGCTCGGATTCGCTGCGGGCCAGCGTGGACTGGGTGCGGGCGCGCGCCAGTTCTGCACGGGCGCGGTCGTACTCGGCCTGGTAGCTGCGGGCGTCGATGGTGAACAGCACGTCGCCCTTCTTCACCTCGTCGCCTTCGACGTAGTTGACCTTGTCGATGTAGCCGGACACGCGCGGGCGCAGCTCGACGCTCTGCACCGCTTCGACGCGGCCGCTGAAGTCGTCCCACTGGCTGACAGGCTTGATCAATACGGGCGCAGCGCTCACCTGCGGCGGCGGCGGCATGCCGGCTTCTTCAGCGTGGCCGCCGCTGCAGGCAGCCAGCACGGCGGCGGCGAGGATCGAGACGCTGGCCATGGCCAGCCGTCGGGTAAGACGATGCGGAGTGGAGGTAAGGGAGGTCATGACATGCATCCGTACGGAGGGGGTGGTATTCGGAAATCGGGGTAGTGCGGAACGTGGGTGGCGCATCCTGAGACCTCAACCTTGGTAAAGGTCAAGCAGCGCCAGCGGTGTCGCGCGACATCGGGGGAGGCCAATCCCGGTGCAGCAGGCCGCGCGGCAGCTCGGCATCGCGCGCGTCGCAGCGGACGATGGCGCGGTTGTCGGTACAGGTGTCCAGCAGCGAGACCAGGCGGCGCCCCACCAGCAATGCGCTGGGCCATTCGATGCAGGCGTTGGCCGCATTGGCCGGGGTGCAGACCGGGTTGCACACTTCCAGCATCTGCGCGCGTACGCCCAGCGCCTGCGCTTCCTGGTGCAGCACCTGCGCGTACATGCGCGTGGTGGACATGGTGATGGAGGATTCGCCGTGCCCGGCCCACGGCTTGAAGCCGGCTGGACCGCCGATCAACACGTAGCGGCGCGGATGGCTGCCACCGCGCAGCAGCGGCAACAGGTGGCGGCCCGCATGCACGTGCGGCATCACGTCGGCCTGCAGCGCCTGCAGCAGCGCGTCGCCACTGCGATCGGTCACCCGACCGCGGTGGTACGGGCCGCCCATCGCATCGACCACCGCCGACAACGCGCGCCGGCGCGGCGCGATGCGCTCGGCCACCGTCTGCGCCGAGGCGTCGTCGCCGAAGGAACCCAGCAGCGTCTCCAGGCCGGGCTCATCGGCGAACTGTTCCTGCAGGGCCGCCAGCCGACCGGGGTCGCGGCCGACCACCAGGACCGGGCTGCCGGCCTCCAGCAGCGCAGCCACGATGCCCTGGCCGACACTGCCGGTGCCGCCCAGGACAAGGACCTCGGGGGCCAGCGTCCCACTCATGGGACTTTCACTCCCGCCGCCGGGATAATCCCAATCCGGCCCAGTCGGCCCAGATCACGGTTGCCCAGGCGCAGGCTGCCGCCGCGCTGCATCTTGGCGGGCGGGGTGAACTCTCGGAAAGCCTTGTAGGACAACGACGAGGGCCGCTTTTCAACGGTCATCGCCAGGTCCAGCGGGGCTGTGCGGCCGGTCAGTACGCGGCCAAGAATGTTCCGCAACCACATGGCGGAGGTCCTTCAATTCGGGAATGGCGCCAGATTAGTCCTCAAACTCCCACTTGATTAGTCCGGATTAAGGGGAATAATCGTCCCGTACCCGGCACAATCTTTCGGGCACCCTATCCCCTCCCCCGACTTCGGACCCGTCATGGCCCACGATCTCAACGACACGCTGATCTTCGTCAAGGTGGTCGAGCAAGGCAGCTTCATTGCCGCCGCCACTGCGCTTGGCCTGCCCAAGACCACGGTCAGCCGCAAGGTGCAGGAACTGGAGACGCGCCTGGGCGCGCGCCTGCTGCACCGGACCACGCGCCGGCTGGGCCTGACCGAGGCCGGGTCGGTGTACCACGAGCATTGCCAGCGCATCGCGCGCGAACTGGAAGAAGCCGAAGGTGCGGTCAACCAGTTGCAGTCCGGCCCGCGCGGCTGGCTGCGCTTCACCGTGCCTTACTCCATCGGCATCACCTGGATTGCTCCGCTGCTGGGCGAGTTCCATGCGCAGTACCCGGAAATCCAGCTGGACATGCACCTGGGGAACGAGAAGCTGGACCTGATTGCAGGCGAAGCCGATCTGGCGTTGCGCGTGGGCACCCTGCCCGACTCCAACCTGGTGGCGCGCAAGCTCGGCAGCCTGCGCACCCAGGTGTTCGCCAGCCCGGCCTACATCGAGCGCTACGGCGAGCCGCTGCACCCGGACGAACTGCAGTTCCATCGCATCCTGGCGATGCGCAAGGCACGCAACCTCAACAACAACCGGTTCTTCTGGCAGCTCGGCGAAAACGGGGGCGACCTGCGCGACTTCCCGGTCAATCCGCTGCTGGTGGCCAACGATCCGTCCGCGCTCAATGGCGCGCTGGTCTGTGGCGAAGGCTTGCTGCTCACCGGTGACGTGATGGCCAAGCCGTTCGTCGAATCGGGCATGGTGCGCCGCGTACTGGCCGGCTGGACCGGCCCGGAAGTGGACTTCAACGCGGTGTTCGCCGGCGGCCGGCTGGTCTCGCCGAAGGTGCGTGCGTTCGTCGACTTCCTGGTGGCCAAGCTCGACTTCGACGCCAACTACATGCTGGCCCAGTGCCCGAACGCGAAGTTCGCCAAGCAGCAGAGCGCGCAGGCCGAAGAGGAACTGCAGGCCACCGGCAAGCGGATTCTGGAAACCGTGACCGCGCCCTGACAGCGCGCGTTCTCTCGCGGTGGACCAACGGCACCGCCGGTGGGTGCCGACCGGTGGTCGGCACGGATCCGCCACTCGGCGGACGTGTTCATGGCGTACCGGCCAGCGGCCGCTACCCACAAAAATGCCGCCTGCAAGGGCGGCATTCTGCTCCGGCCTTCAGCCGGACCCGTCAACAACGCGTTCCGCGTTATTGACGCAGCGGAATCACCCGGATTTCCACACGGCGGTTCTGCGCGCGGCCGGCGTCGGTGCTGTTGTCGGCGATCGGGTAGGCCTTGCCGGCACCCAGCGTTTCGATGCGGGCACCCTGCACGCCCTGGGCGGTCAGGTAGGCGGCCACCGAATCGGCACGCTCCTTGGACAGGCGGTTGTTGACCGCATCGCTGCCGATGCTGTCGGTATGGCCCACCACTTCGATCATGGTCTGGTTGTACTCGGCCAGGGTGCTGGCCACGCCATTGAGCGAGCTGTAGAACTGCGGCTTCAGCGTGGACTTGCCGAAGTCGAAGGTGATGCCGTCCGGCAGGTTCAGGGTCAGGTTGTCGCCGTCACGGGACACGTCGATACCGGTGTTCGCGGTACGTTCGCGCAGGGCGCGTTCCTGACGGTCCTGGTACTGGCCGATGGCCGCACCGCTGAGCGCGCCGATACCGGCACCGATCATCGCGTGCTGGCGGCGCTCGGTGGCGCTGTTGCCACTGAGCAGGCCGGCGGCCACGCCCACGGCAGTACCGATCAGCGCGTTGCGGCCGGTCTTGTTCTGCTGCTGGGTGGGATTGCCGTACTGATCGGACTGGGTATACGAGCCGCCGGTGGCGCAGGCCGTCAAGGCAGCGGCGGTCATCAGGGCCAGGGCCACGTTACGGGTTGCGGGTCGAATCATGGTGTTCTCCTTGGTTACCGGTCTACCGGCTTGCGAGCGCCCAAAGGATAAACACGCGGACGCGATGCCGGCATGACGATGCGAACGCCTGCCGGCTCCCCGTTCAGCTTTCTGAGCAGGGCCCGCGCGGCCGGGTTTACACGCTGCCGGTGTGACGGTAGGCGGCCAATGCGGCATCGCGTCCCGCAGCCAGATCGACCAGCGGCAGCGTGGGATAGGTCGGCGAGTGCTCGGCCAGCAGGTGGGGATGCTGCCACGGCGCAAAGCGGGCCTTGAGCGGCAGGGAGGCCAGCTCGGGCACCCAGCGGGTGATGTAGCGCGCCTGCGGGTCGAACTTCTCCGACTGGGTGACCGGGTTGAAGATGCGGAAGTACGGCGCGGCGTCGGCACCCGTACCGGCCACCCATTGCCAGCCCATCGTGTTGTTGGCCAGGTCGGCATCCACCAGGGTGTCCCAGAACCAGCGCGCGCCGTCGCGCCAATGCTGGCGAAGGTGCTTGCACAGGAAGCTGGCCACCAGCATGCGCACCCGGTTGTGCATGTAGCCGGTGGCCCACAGCTCGCGCATGCCCGCGTCGATGATCGGAATGCCGGTACGGCCCTGCTGCCACGCCTGGAGCTGTGCGGCGTTGGGCGGCGCCCAACCGAACCCGTCGAAACGCGGATTGAGGTTGTGGTCCGGGGTCTGCGGAAAGTGGTGCAGCAGGTGGTAGGAGAACTCGCGCCAGCCCAGCTCGCGGATGTAACCGTCGATGTCGGCGTCGCGACTGGCGCTGCGCTCGTCCTGCAGCCGGCGCACGATCTGCCACGGCGCGATCTCGCCGAAATGCAGGTGCGGCGACAACAGCGAGGTGCCCACCCGGTCGGGCAGGTCACGCTGTTGGCGGTACCCGTTGAGCGCGCCGTCGATGAACACCGTCAGCGCCTCGTGCGCGCCGGCTTCACCGGGCTGCCAGTGGTCCCAGAACTGCGCGTCCCATGGCAGCGGCGCGGCCAGCTGCAGCGCGTCCAGCGCAACGCCCTGCACTGCGTGCGCGGGCAAGGTTGCCGGCAGCGGCATGGGAGCCGGCACCTGCAGGCGGGTCAGCGCGTTGCGCCAGAACGGGGTGAATACCTTGTACGGGTTGCCCTGGAGCGTGGCGATATCCCACGGCTCCAGCAGCAGGCTGCCGTTGTGGCTTTCGGCATTGATGCCCTGCTCGCGCAGCGCACGCTTGATGGCCGCATCACGCGGCTGGGTGGCCGGTTCGTACTTGCGGTTCCAGTACACGGCCACCGCGCCGGTCTGCGCGATCAGGCGCTCCAGCTCGGCCTGGCTGTCGCCCTGGCACAGCACCAGCGCCGAGCCGCGCGCATGCAGGTCGGCGTCCAGCGCCGCCAGCGAACGGTGCAGCCAGGCATTGGATGCGCCGCCCGGCGCCCACGCGCCCTCTTCGTGCGGCGCATGGATGTAGACCGGTACCGGCACATGGCCGGCATCCAGCGCGGCCTGCAGGGCCGGGTTGTCCTGCAGCCGCAGATCACGGCGAAACCACACCAGCGCTACCGTCACAACCACCACCCAGGCGAAAAAACCGTGGCCATGATAGCCAGCAGCGGTGAAGAACACGCACTGGCCCGGCGCCACGCAGCGTTTGTGTGCCGCAGCGATGCTGGCTAGTCTTCGCAGTCCCGCTCCGGATGGACCCGCACCATGCACGCACTGCACGCTTCGTTTGCCCGCTTCGGCCCACTCAAGGCGCAATCGCCCGACCTGTGGCAAGGCGACGTCGCGCTGCCGCCAGCGCTGGCCGCGTTCTATGCGCAGGTTGGTCCGTGGGGCGAGACGGTGCATGCAACCGTGGGACCGGTCGGCATCAGCGTGCCCGGCGTGAACGTCGAATTCCCACCGCTGCATCGCTTGTGGGCGTTGCAGGCAGGCTATCGCTGGGAAGGCGACGCCGGCGCGCGCAGCGCGGACTGGCCCGAACAGTGGCTGGTGATCGCCGACCAGAACGCCGATCCCTTCATCCTCGACCTCCAGACCGGCCAGGTCCTCTTCGCCTTCCACGGTGCAGGGACGTGGGACGCCGCGGTGCTGGCCGATGACCTGCCCACCTTCCTGGCCGTCCTCGCCGCAGTGGGAACCGTGTACCAGGCGGCCGGAGAGGCGCTGGAAGACGACGACGGCGAGCTTCGCCCCGAGCACCGCGACGCGGCCCTGCAGGCAGCCGCGGCCGTGCTGGGCGACGACGAAGCGGCCGACGCCTTCTTCGACACGCTGGAGTGGTAATTCCGGCAGGCCCCGGCGGGTAACGGGCCGCGTCCTTCGCACGGCAGCCATGCGCCGTGCACCGCCCTTGCACGCGGCGGCGTTCAAGGTGGCGGCATCCCAATGCCCCAGCCGGCTGCTGCCAGGGCCTTATCCGCGGTCAGGCCAGCCGGCACCTCCTCCCGTTGCCAGGATGCCGCCCCATGACCCCGTTCGCGCCCGCCGTTGCCTACTCGCCCGACGTTGAACACCGCGCACCGGACGAAGAAGAGACCATCACCGCCCTGGCCAGGCTGTTCACCGACATGGCCAGCACGGTCGCCGAGCATGAAGGCCATGCGCATCGGGCGGTGCACGCCAAGGGCCATGCACTGCTGCGCGCCCGCTTCCAGGTGGCGCACGACCTGCCCGCTGAACTTGCCCACGGGCTGTTCGCCCGCCCCGGCGCGTATGACGCCCTGGTGCGGCTGTCATCGCCGCCGGCCGAGCAGCTGCCCGACAGCGTGTCCACGCCGCGCGCGATGGCAGTGAAGATCCTGGGCGTGCAGGGCGAGCGCGTGGAGGGTGGCGATGAGCAGCACAGCCAGGACTTCCTGATGGTCAACGGACCGGCGTTCACCACACCGGGCGTGCAGGGCTTCCTGCGCTCGGCGAAACTGCTGGCCGCCACCACCGAGCGCATGCCGCGCACCAAGCAGGTGCTGTCGGCCACCTTGCGCGGCGCCGAGGCCGCATTGGAAGCGGTGGGCGGGCAAAGTGCCACCCTGAAGGCACTGGGTGGCGAACCGCAGCACCATCCGCTGGGCGAAACCTTCTTCACCCAGGTGCCGTTCCTGTACGGGCCGTACATGGCCAAATTTTCCTGGGCCCCGGTGTCGCCCGCCCTGCTGGCGCTGACCGGGCAGTCGCTGCCGTCCGGCGAGGACGCACAGCGCGATGCCATTGCCGCGTTCTTCGCCAATCTGACCGCACCGGTAGCATGGGAACTGCGCGTGCAGCTGTGTCGCGACCTGGCACAGATGCCGATCGAAGATGCGTCCGTGGTCTGGCCGGAAAGCGTCAGCCCGTTCGTGCCGGTGGGGCGCCTGTTGATCGATGCACAGCCGGCGTGGAGCGCCGACGCAGCAGCGCGCGAGGATGCCCTGGCCTTCGCGCCGTGGCACGCGCTGGCTGCGCACCGCCCGCTGGGCAGCCTCAACCGCGCACGCCGGGTGGTGATGGCGGCATCGCGGCAGTTCCGTTCGCAGTTCAACCGCTGTCCTATCCACGAACCGTGACCGGCCATGGCACTCGGCGACCCACCGATGGCTGAATCCCTGCATGAGCACGCTTGACCTCAACCGCGCTTGAGGTCCGAAGATGCCGCCTCCCCTCACGGAGTTGTCACGATGCCCTACACCCTGCCCGCCCTGCCCTACGCCTACGACGCACTGGAGCCGCACTTCGACGCGCAGACGATGGAGATCCACCACGCGCGCCACCACCAGACCTACATCAACAACCTCAACGCCGCGCTGGCCGACGCCGGCATCGAGGCGATGCCGGTGGAACAGCTGATCGCCGATATCGACGCGCTGCCGGAAAGCGTCCGCACCGCCGTGCGCAACAACGGCGGCGGGCATGCCAACCACAGCCTGTTCTGGACCGTGCTCAGTGCCGACGGCGGCGCGCCCAGCGGCACGCTGGCCGCAGCGATCGAGCGTGATCTGGGCGGCTACGATGCCTTCAAGGATGCGTTCACCAAGGCCGCGCAGACCCGCTTCGGCAGCGGCTGGGCCTGGTTGACGCTGGGCCGCGACGGTCGCCTGCTGGTGGAAAGCAGCCCCAACCAGGACAACCCGTTGATGGGCGCGTACGCCAACCTGTCCGGCGGCACCCCGATCCTGGGCCTGGACGTGTGGGAGCACGCCTACTACCTGCACTACCAGAACCGCCGCCCCGACTACATCGGCGCGTTCTTCAACCTGATCGACTGGGCCGACGTGGCACGCCGGTTCGAGGCGGCGGGCGGGCGCTGATGCGCACCGGCCCGGCATTGGACGCGGCGGCGGTCATCGCCGCCGACGCCAACGGTACCGGGCCGGACCCGGCGGCGTTGCGCCACGTCTTCGGGCAGTACCCGACCGGCGTGGCGGTGGTCGCCGTGCATGGCGCGGCGGGCAATCCGGTGGCGATGACGATCAACTCGTTCACCACGCTGTCGCTGCGGCCACCGTTGGTGGCATGGAGCATCGGCGAACACGCCGTCGACCTGCCGCGGTTCCGTGACGCGCCGTACTTCGGTATCAGTGTGTTGTCTTCAACGCAGGAAGCCGTGGCGCGCCACTTCGCCGATCCGCGGCGTCGCCGCACGCCAACCGGGACGGACGTGCTCGACATGGCGGGTACCGCACCCCGGGTGCGCGACGCCGTCGGCTGGCTGCTGTGCACGGTGGAGCGCAGCGTGCCGGTGGGCGACCACCTGTTGATCCTGGGCCAGGTGGTCTGCGTCGAGGCCGCACCGGGCGCGGCGCTGGCCTACCACCGCAGCCGCTACACCCCTATCGATGGCCGCGCCGACCTGGAGGCTTCGCCATGGACATGACCGCACTGCAGCGCATGCTAGACGCCGGCCGCGACAGTGCGCTGCTGCGCTTCAGCCTGGGCAAGGGCCTGCTGGATGCGGGCGAGCCTGCCCAGGCGGCCGCGCACCTGCAGCATTGCGTGGCGCAGGACCCGGTCTATTCGGCGGGCTGGAAACTGCTGGGCAAGGCCTGGCTGGCCGCCGGCGATGCCGATGCGGCGGCGCGGGCGTGGCAGGAAGGCATCGCCGTGGCGCAGCGCAACGGCGACAAGCAGGCCGAGAAGGAAATGACGGTATTCAAACGCCGCGCGGACAAGGCGATCGCCGCGCGCGGTTGAGCACGGCTAGGGCAGCGGCGGGGGCGTGGGCACGCGCCGGGACACCACCAGCATGTGGCCCAGCGGCACCATCACCGGCAGGCCAAGCACACCGACGAAGGCCAGCGCGCTGAGCCGGTTGAAGAGGCCGGCCACCAGCAACGCTCCCAGGCACAGCAACGCGCCGGTGCCGGTGCACCAGCGTGCCCAGCGCGGCGCGCCGCGCAGGGTCAGGCCATCGAGCAGGAAGCCGAAGGCAAGCCGCCAGAAGCCGACCAATGCCACGCTGGCCAGCAGCACGCCAACCAGCATCGGTGCGTAATCCGGGTGACCGGTGGGGCGCGACAGGAACAGCAGGCCGATGCCATCGAGCACGGTCACCGGCAAGGCCAGCACCAGCAGTTCAAGTATCAGCAAGGTCACGCCACACCCGTTTGCCCACTGCGACTTTTCCATCATTGCCCCCCGGCTGCGGAGCGCCGAGCATACAACGGGCAGGCACCCCCATGAACTGCGCAGCAGGCGGCGCGGCGCGGTTGCTCAGCGGCCCGGCCGTTGCCGGGTGGTGCACCACGACAGGGCCACCATGTGCCCCAGCGGCAGCAGCATGGGCAGGCCCATGACGCCTATGTAGGCCCACCCGGTGGGGCGTTCGAACAGGCCCACGCCCAACCCGGCCGCGCACAACGCTACGCCGGCCGCCGTGCACGCCCATGCCCAGACCGGCGTACCGCCCAGGCGGCGGCCGGCACGGAAGAAACCGAGCACCAGCCGCCAGAAGCCAACAAAGGCGACCAGGGCCACGCACACGGCCGCCCGCATCGGCACGTGGTCGGGGTGATGCGCAGGGCCCCACAACCAGGCCAGTGCAAACACGCCGAGCACGGTCATCGGCACGGCCAGCAACTGCAGTTCCCATGCCAGCAGCACCGCGCTCAGCTGCGTTGCCCACCCTGCCTTCCGCATCGCCAGGCCCTCGTCCATGTGGGCAGAGGATACAACGGCGAACGACGCCTCAATCGCCCTTGCGACGCTGCTGCTGCAGGTCGAAGCGCTGCATCGAGGCACGGATCAGTGCCTTGGCCTCGGCGGCGTTGCCCCAGCCATCGAGCTGCACCGGATTGCGTCCTTCGGGCAGGTCCTTGTACACGCGGAAAAAGGCTTCGATGCGCTGACGTTCGATCAGCGGCAGGTCCTGCAGGTCGCGGATGCCGGCGTAGGTGGGGTCGAGCTTATCGGTGGGTACGCCGATGACCTTCTCGTCATGTTCGCCGTTGTCGAGCATCTTCAGGAACCCGATCGGACGGAACCGCACGATCACGCCGGGATGCAGCGGCTCGCGGGTCAGCACCAGCGCGTCGAGCGGGTCGTTGTCGCCGGCCAGTGTGCGTGGCATCGACCCGTAGTTGGCCGGGTACGCCACCGGCATCGACTGGAAGCGGTCCACGTGGACCAGACCGTCTTCCTTGATCTCGTACTTGGTGAAACTGCCGGCCGGGATTTCCACGGCCAGGTTGGCCTCGTCCGGGGCCTCCCTGGGCTGGGCGGCCAGGAACGGGTGCAGCACGGCATTGGTGGCGCCGCCGGCGCCGGCCAGCAGCAGCAAGGCGGCGGCGATGGCGGCCAGGGGCAGAACGCGTCGGGGGGTCATCTTCTTCTCCAGCAGCGGCCGGGCGCGTCGCAACGGCCCGGCCCGGGGGTCATTCCCAGCAACGGTCGGCGCGGCCCTTCAGGGTCTGTGCGCGCGTGCAGTCGCGGGGGGCGATACGTCCCTGCGTCAGTTCGATCTTGCGCTTGCGTCCATCGGCCGCACGTGTCAGCTCAAAGCCGTCATACAGCTGGCCGGTGACCGTGCGTGCTTCGTAGCGCAGGTGCTGCGGGTCGATCTTCAGCACCTGGTAGAGCTGGGTGTCTTCGCCCACCGGCGCCATCGTGGCGCGCGCTTCGTCCGACAGGCGGTACTGCTTGGGACCGGCCACGGTGACCACGAACTGCGGGGTGGCGCCCTGCCCCTCGCCGCGACGGCCATAGGTGTGGTCATGGCCCTGCAGCACCAGGTCCACCTGGTGGCGGCGCACCACCGGCAGCAGCACGTCCCGCAGCTCGGTGTTCTCGCGACCCTCGCGCGGTGAATAGAACGGCTGGTGCAGCAGCACGATGCTCCACGGGTGCGGGTTGTCGGCCAGCACCGTGTCCAGCCACGCGGCCTGCGCCTGCGCGGTGCCCAGGTCCAGTGCCGAAGTGCCATCAAGCACGGCGATGCGCACGCCCTGGTAGTCGAACCAGTAGGTGCTGGTGTCGGCCGCGTCCACGCCATTGCGCGGCAGCGCGAAGGTCACCGGCCAGTGCCGACCCAGCACGCGCCGCTCCTGCGGGGTGTCTTCGAACTCCTCGACGTACTCGTGGTTGCCGATGGCCGGGGCCACGGCGGTTTCCTGCGGCAGCCAGCCGGCGGCGGCGAACCACTCGCCCCACTCGCTGTCGTCCTGGCCGTCGCCACCGCTGACCAGGTCGCCGGCGAACAGGCTCAGGCGCGCATCCGGTGCGGCCTTGATGCCCGCACGCAGCACGCGCGAGACGTGGCTGAGGTTCTTGTTCTGGGTGTCGCCGAAGTACAGCAACGTCAGCGGCTGCCGGGCGGTGCCTGCGGTGCGCAGCTGGTGCCACGCGCTCCAGGTGCTGTTGCCCTGCACGCGCCAGAGATACAGCGTGTCCGGCTGCAGCCCGGCCACGTCGGCGCGATGGTAGTGCGCCGTGCCGTTCTCGGTCTCCAGCGCGCGCGTGGCCGCCGTGATGCGGGTGGGCGTGCCCACGTCAGGCGAATCGCCCGCGACCACCCACTCCAGCGTGGGCGCACTGACCGACGCATCGGTGCGCCAGGACACCCCGAAGCCGCGCGCGGCGTCCTGCGCCGGGGAGGCCACCATGCGGTCCGGGAAGCCGGTGGCCGCGTAGTGGCGGTTGCCGGCCGGCACCTGGGTGTTGGGTTCGGCAGCGCTGTCCGGTGTCGTTGCCGCGGCCGGGCCGTTGCCCAGCAGCAGCACCAGCAGCGCCGCCGTGGCGAGCATGGCGCGGGTCATGGCACGCACTCCAGCGGCAACGACAGCTGCCGGGCGACGTTGGCCCAGTCGAACGCCACCACGCCCTGGTCGTCATGCACGGCATACAGCACGCCGTGCGGGAACCGCGCAGAAGCTCCCTGGTCGAGCCAGATGCCGTCGGTGTTGGCCACCGTGTTGCCCTGGAAGGCGCCGACGTGCTTCAAGGTGTGGCGGTCGAACAGGTGGAACACGCTGCGCTGCTTGCCCTGCTCGGTGGTGATCCACCAGCCGTCCTTGCCGCAGGTTTTCAGCATCACGCCTTCGGCCTGCGCCTTGAAGGCATCGCGGCCGAAGGTCGTGCCGGTGAAGCGGCCTTCCAGCGTGTACACCTTGATCTCGCTGGCGTAGGTCTCGTCTTCCTCGGCAATCAACAGGCGGTCGTTGGCCGGGTCGCCCCAGATCGATTCGACCACGCGCAGGGCGCCGGCTTCGCTGGTGTCACCGATGCTGCCCACCAGCGTTGCGTTCAGCGCGTTCCCTTTCAGCGTGAGTGCGTAGCGACGCACGCGCTTGTCCAGTTCGGCCAGGGGCGGCAGCACGTCATTGCCCTGCGCGTCTTCGCCGGCATCGTAGGAGTCGGTGACGTAGACGTCGTAGCCTTCGCGCTGTTTGTTCACCCAGAGCCCATAAGGCTTGCGCAGGTCGTCGGCGGCGAACACCCCCAGCGGGGCGAAATCGGGCAGGTGCAGCACGTGCACGCGATGGTTGTCGCGCTCCACCACCAGCACCAGGTCGTCGATCACGGCGATGCCGTTGGGGCGGTCGAACTGGCCCGGCGCGGTGCCCTGGCTGCCGACGTCACGCAGGTGCGCACCGGTCTGGCCGTCATAGACCACCAGCTTGTGGGTGGTCTTGGCGGTGGCGATCAGCCACTGCTTGCCGTCAGGCGCGGTCCAGCTGGCCGGCGAGTCGATGTTGTCGGCCGGGGTCATCGGGGTGAGGAAGGCTTCGGCCACGGTGGCTACCGAACGGGCTGCGGCGGCGCTGGCGGGCGCATCGGCCGTCGGGGCGGACGCCGGTTTGCACGCCGCCAGCAGGGCCAGGCTTACCACCGCCACGGCATGACGTGCGCGCATCACAGCGCCACCTTCAGGCCCAGCGCATAGGTGCGGCCGTACTCTTCCATCTGCAGGGTGCGCGCGCGCGTGCCCTGGTACAGCTCCAGCGGCTTGTCGAGCAGGTTCTGCGCTTCCAGGTACACGCTCACGTTGGCGGTGATCTTGTAGTCCAGGCTGAAATCCAGCTGGGTGTTGGGCGCCACGTAGATGTCGTAGGCCCTGCTGTCACCCAGCGTGTCCAGGTACTCGCTGCGGTACACCGCCGCCACGCGGGTGCTGAAACCGGCCTTCTCATAGCCGACATGCGCGGTGTAGACGTGCTTGGAGGCGCGCGGCAGCATGAAGTCGTCGCGCTCGCGCCCGGCCAGGCCCGGGTCGAAATCGGTATCCAGCCAGGTCCCGCTGGCGCCCACCAGCAGGCCATCCCAGCCCGCGGGCAGGAAGGCCAGCTGCTGCTGCCAGTTGAACTCGGCGCCCTTGACGGTGGCCTTGTTGCCGTTGATCACGCGGGTGACCGTGAAGTCCGGGTAGGCCGGGTCGGAGGTGCTCACCGTGTTGACGATGTAGCCGTCGATCGACTTGTGGAACAGGCCCAGCGACAGGATGCCGGTGGTGCCGATGTACTTTTCGAGCGACAGATCGATGTTCTTCGATTCGTACGGGTCCAGCTGCGGGTTGCCGATGCGCACTTCCTCGTCGCCCCGGCTCAGGCCGACGCGCGGGGCGATGTCGCCGAACGACGGACGCGACACGGTCTTGTTGGCGGCCGCGCGCAGCACCCAGGCATCACCGGCGTCGTAACGCAGGTGCAGGCCGGGCAGTACGTTGCTGTAGCTGCGGCTGACGGTGAGCGGGGTCACGGTGTAGGTGCGGCCGTTGCTGGCCACGTCCACGCTGTTGCCGGTGGCGCGGAACTGGGTGTTCTCCACACGCACGCCGCCGATGACGCGCAGCGCGCCGATGTCCCAGGTGCCCATCGCGTAGCTGGCGAAGATGTCCTCGCGGGCGGTGTAGTCCTCTTCCAGCGAGGCCAGCGCATTGCCGCCGGCATCCTGCGGGCGCGCACTGTACTGGCCTCCGAACTGCGCCCAGTAGCGGCGCATCGCGTCCGAGCTCATGCCCTGCCCCAGCGTGCCGCCGCGGTGCTCGGGCGTGCCGGTGGTCCAGTCGGACAGGGCGATGTCCGGGCCAACCCGCAGTTCACGCTCGTTGCTGTCCACGTCGCGGTCGCGCCAGCGGCCGAGCAGGCCGAACTTGTAGCTGGCGTTGTCGCCGTCGAAGCGCAGGTTGACCTGCGCGCTGTGTTCCTTGTCGTCCACCCGCTTGGGCGACAGCACCACGCGGTCGAAGTCGTAGTTGCCGTTGTCCATCCAGCTCGCATCGCTGAGCGCGATGCGCGGCACCCGGCTGTTCTGGTCGATGGTGGCGGACAGGTCGTCGCCGGCGTACTCGAACCGCGCTTCCATCTCGTCGTTGACGCGCTCTTCGGTGCGCGTATAGCCCACCTTGTAGTCGACCACCGCGCCGCTCAGGCGGTTCTCACCGCCCATGCTGGCGGCGAAGGTGTTTTCCTTTTTTGTGCGGTAGCGCATGCGCTTCTGGATGCTGTCGGCGGCCAGGTCGTCCACGCGGTACTGGTTGCCACCCAGCGCGGTGATGCCTTCGTCACCGAAATCGAAAATGGTGCGCTGGCGCGTTTCGGCGTCGTCGAACTGGCTGTACAGCGTGCGCAGGTAGTAGCGGTTGTCCTCGTCGGGATGCCAGTCCAGGTTGAGGTTGGCGCCGATGCGCTTGCGTTCGATCTCGTACTTGCGGCGCTGCAGGCTGGTGGCGAACAGGTCGTCGTCGGCACCGCCCTCGTAGGTGCCGTACTCCACCTCGGTATTGTCCGATTCGAAGGTGCGCTTCTGGTAGTTCACGCCCACCGCCACGCCGAAGGTATTGGCGAACACCTCGCTGTAGTTGAAGGCCGCCTTCGGGCTGGTCTCGCCGGACAGCTGCTGGTGGCTGGCTTCGATCTTGCCGCGCAGGCTGCGCCCGTCGCGGTCGAAGGCCGAGGCCGACTCCACCAGGATCGCGCCGCCGATGGCGTCGCCGGGCATGTCCGGGGTGGGCGACTTGACCACGCGCAGGCGCTCGGTCGAATCGGACGGGATCACGTCCAGCGGCGCGGCGCGGCTGGAATCTTCCGGGGTGCCGATGGCGATGCCGTCGACGCTGACGCTGTTGAGGTTGGCGTCCAGGCCACGGATCACCACGAACCGGCCCTCGCCCTGGTCACGGGTGACGCTGACGCCGGGCAGGCGCTGCAGCGACTCGGCCACGTTCTTGTCCGGGTACACGCCCATGGCGTCGGACGATACGGCGTCTTCGATGGCGTCGCTGCTGCGCTTGAGGTCGACCGCGCGGGTCTGCGACTCCAGCTGCGGGCGCACTTCGACCCGGTCCAGGTCGACGGCCCCGGCGCCGCTGGCCCCGGCGCCCACCGCGGTCTCGGCGGCGAATACCGACGGACTGGCCATCACCAGCAACGACAGGCTGATCGCCCGGCCCAACACGCTCTTGTTCTGCACGGCATTCCCCAACGGCGTAAAGATTGGGTCAGCACGGTATGTCCGGGAGGTTGCATGGGCGTGACACACGGGCGGCCGGGAGCGCCGCTGGCCGCGGTTGGGCTTTGGCTTCGGGTGGGGTTGCGGCACACTAGCGGCCTTCCTGCTTCCCTTGCCTTTCCCCATGAAAATCGTCGAAGTGCGCCATCCGCTGGTGCAGCACAAGATCGGCCTGATGCGCGATGCGTCCCTGAGCACCAAGGATTTCCGCGAACTGGCCAACGAGCTCGGCGGCCTGCTGGCCTATGAGGCCACCGCCGACCTGGACACCGAAGCCCACACCATGGCCGGCTGGGCCGGTCCGGTGACGGTGCAGCGCATCGCCGGGGCCAAGATCACCGTGGTGCCGATCCTGCGTGCCGGGCTGGGCATGCTCAGCGGCGTGCTGTCGCTGATCCCGGCCGCACGGGTCAGCGTGGTGGGCCTGCAGCGCGATGAGGAAACGCTGCAGCCGGTGCCCTACTTCGAGCGCCTGACCGGTCGCCTGGAAGAGCGCGATGCGTTGATCCTGGACCCGATGCTGGCCACCGGCGGCACCCTGATCGCCACCATCGACATGCTCAAGCGTGCCGGCGCGCGCCGCATCAAGGGCATTTTCCTGGTGGCTGCACCCGAAGGCATCGCCGCCGTGCAGGCCGTGCACCCGGACGTGGAGATCTTCACCGCCGCCATCGACGCCCAGCTCAACGAAAAGGGCTACATCCTGCCGGGCCTGGGCGACGCGGGTGATCGCATCTTCGGTACCCGCGTAGTCGGCTGATCCATGCGTTCGCTGGCGGCCCTGCGCGGCCGCCAGCCTCTTCACGCGGCCTGCTCATCGGTGGGCAGAAGCTGCGCGCAACCCTACCCATGCGTGGAGTGTTGCCATGAAGACTGTGTCCCTGCTGGCCTGCCTGCTGCTGATCGGCAGCCCCGTGCTGGCCCAAGCGGCCACCCCGCAGCAGCAGCGCATGGCCGACTGTTCGGCCAAGAACAAGGGCAAGACCGGCGAGGACTACAAGTCCGCGCAGAAGGCCTGCCTGAGCGGGCCGGCCCCGGTGGCGACCACGCCGCAGGAACGCATGAAAACCTGCAATGCCGATGCCGCCGCGAAGAAGCTGGCCGGCGATGCACGCAAGACCTTCATGAGCGGGTGCCTGAAGGCGCATTGAAGATTGCGCCGGGGCGGTCCGGTGCGTGGATTGGGTGCCGTGCCGACCAACGGTCGGCACCTACCGGCGCGGCTGGATGGATTGCGCCCGATGGTAGTGCCGGCCGCTGGCCGGCTCGTCATGATGGTAGTGCCGGCCGCTGGCCGGCTCGTCATGAGCGTCGGTGGCGTCGCGTGGAGCCGGCCAGCGGCCGGCACTACCTGTATCGGCACCGGTGCCCGACGGCTCACGCCAGCGCGCGGGCCTTCAGTTCGCCCTGCTCGTGGACGGTGCCGTAGCGGCCCTTGTCGTCGCGTACCACCTGCGCCAGCGCGCACTGCGGGTCGTGGGTAAAGAACAGGTGCACGTTGCGCGCCAGTTTGTCTTCCAGGAAGCTGCGCTTCTCGTCGATCAGCAGTTCGGCGTTACGGTCGTATCCCATGGTGATCGGCACGTGCACCCACGACCGCCCGGGGATCAGATCTGCGCAGAACACCACGCCGCCGCGCGGCTGGCCATCAACCTGCTCGGGGCCGACAATTTCGGCCAGCATCAGGCCCGGGGTATGCCCGTCGCTGAAGCTGAAGCGCACGCTGTCGCCCAGCGCCTTGGAATACGGCCCGTCCACGATCTCCAGCCGCCCGCTGGCCTGCAGCAGGCCGGGCAGCTCGGGAATGAAGCTGGCGCGGTCGCGCGGGTGCGGGTGCAGCGCCCGCTGCCAGTGCTCAGCGCCCACCAGGAAAGTGGCATTGGGAAACAGCAGCTCCAGCTCGCGCCCCTCGCTCCACTGCGCCAGCAGCCCGCCGGCATGATCGAAGTGCAGGTGGCTGAGCACCACCACGTCGATATCCTCATGCTCGAAGCCGGCCTCGCGCAGCGATTCCATCAGCACGTGGCTGGGTTCCTGCACGCCATAGCGGTCGCGCAGCTTCGGCTCGAAGAACGCGCCGATACCCGTTTCAAACAACACCGTCTTGCCGGCCAGCGGGCTGGCCAGCAGCGCGCGGCATGCCAGCTCGATCCGGTTCAGATCATCCGGTGCCGCCCATTTTTCCCAGACCGCGCGCGGCGCATTGCCGAACATCGCACCGCCGTCGAGCTTCTGTGAGTTACCGCGTATCGACCATAGTTTCATGCGCAAATTATCCGGCGCGACGCGTTAAATATTCGCTAGACGCATCGGTTCAGACAACGAAAAACCCCGCCGGCCGGCGGGGTTTTCGCGGGATCGGGGAACGCCGGCTCAGCGCGCGGCGGCAGGCGTTACCGCCGCACTGCCCACCGGGTTGCGCGGGTCGCTGCCGCCGCTGAGCACGTTGGTCGCGCGGTTCCATTCCACGGTCTGCAGGTTGCCCCACACGTGGCTGGAGCCGCGACCGCCTTCGGCGCTGTCGCCGGGCAGTTCGATCTTGTGGCCCATCGCCTGCAACTGCTTGATGGTGTCCACCGACAGCGCGCCGGTTTCGGCCGAGATCTCGTCGGGCAGCCACTGGTGGTGGTAGCGCGGCAACGCGGCGACCTGCTGTGCACTCAGGCCGTCGTCGTAGCCCAGGATGCCCAGCAGCACCATGGTGATGATGCGGCTGCCGCCCGGGGTGCCCAACACCACCACCTTGTCGGGCGATTCCATGAAGGTCGGGGTCATCGAGCTGAGCATGCGCTTGCCCGGCTTGGGCGCGTTGGCTGCATAGCCCATCACGCCGAAGGCATTGGGCGTGCCCGGCTTCAGCGCGAAGTCGTCCATTTCATTGTTGAGCAGCACGCCGGTGCCCTTGGGAATCAGGCCCGAGCCGTACAGCAGGTTCACCGTCTGGGTGGCGCCCACGCGGTTGCCGTCGCGGTCGATGATCGAGAAGTGCGTGGTTTCGTCGTCTTCCAGCGGGGTCGGGTTGCCCGACAGCAGGTCGCTCGGGGTGGCCTTCTCCGGGTGGATCGTGGCGCGCAGGCCCTGGGCGTAGTCCTTGCTGGTCAGCACCTTCTGCGGAATCTGCACGAAGTCCGGGTCGCCCAGGAAGAACGTGCGGTCACGGTAGGCGCGGCGCATCGCTTCCACCACCAGGTGGGTGCGGTGGGCCTGGTCCATCGATTTGAGATCCCAGCCTTCCAGGATCTGCAGCATCGACGCCAGCGCGATGCCACCGGACGACGGCGGCGAGGCGGTGGTGATGGTCCAGTCGCGGTACTTGAACACGATCGGCTCGCGCAGCTTGACCCGGTAGCCGGCCAGTTCGTCGGCGGTCCACTTGCCACCCGCCTGCTTGACGCCCGCCAGCAGCGCCTTGCCGGTCTGGCCGCGGTAGAAGCCGTCGAAGCCCTTGTCGGCCAGCCGTTCCAGCGTGGCGGCCAGTTCGGGCTGGCGGAACAGGTCGCCTTCGGCGATCGGCTTGCCGTTGCGCAGGTACACCTCGCGCGTGCCGGGGTAGCGTTCCATCACTTCGCGGCGCGATGCATAGCCCTTGGCCATGCGCGCATACACCGGGAAGCCTTCGCTGGCGATCCGCATCGCCGGGCCCAGCGAGGTGCGCAGCGGCAGCTTGCCATGCTTGGACGACAGTTCCACCAGCGCCGCCGGCAGGCCGGGGATGCCGGCCGACCACGGGCCGTTGACCGAGCGGTCGCGGTCCAGTTCGCCCTTGCTGTCCAGGAAGGCGGCCTCGGTGCCGGCCTGCGGCGCGGTTTCGCGCGCGTCCAGCATCACGTCCTTGCCGGTGCGGGCGTCATGCAGCAGGAAGAACCCGCCGCCGCCCAGCCCCGAGCTGATCGGCTCGACCACCGCCAGGGTGGACGACACCGCCACCGCCGCATCGAACGCATTGCCGCCCTTGGCCAGGATCTCCATGCCGGCCTCGGTGGCCAGGTGGTGGCCGCTGGCAATGGCCGCGCCGTCCGGATGGCTGGCCAGGGAACCCTGTGCGGGTGCGGCGGACCAAGCCACCGGGGACCACAACAGGACGAGCAGCAACCAACGACGCGACAACATGTTCATTCGGATGGGGGCTCCGCATAAAGTTCGGGATGGTCGCGCTGCAGCCCGAACAACTTGGCCAGCAGGGCGTCCTGGGTTTCCGGGATGTCCGGATCGGGATCGATGCATTCGACCGGGCAGACGACCACGCACTGGGGTTCGTCGAAATGTCCCACGCACTCGGTGCAGCGGGCCGGATCGATCACGTAGATGGTTTCACCCATCGAGATGGCCTGGTTGGGACAGGCCGGCTCACACACGTCACAGTTGACGCAGAGCTCATTGATTTTCAGCGACATGGCGTTACTCCACGCCCGCGCCGGCGGATGAAGACCGGCCAGCGCACGGGCGCCGGCCGGTCATCGGCAGCTTCCTCGCAGAAGCCACCCGGGCCACGCCGAACGCGCGGCCGCCACTGCACGGGTTACTTGGCTTCTACGAAGATGTACTCGGCGCCGGTCGGCTGGATGATCGACTGCACGCGGGCGTTGTCAGCGGCCTTGCCGATGAACACCACGCGCACGTTCTTCATCGAGTCCGCCGGCACGTCCTTGAACACGGCCTGGATCATGTCGGCCATCTTCGAGGACGCCGACGAACCGAAGGCCAGCATGTTGCCCGGCTGGATGCCGCGCGCGACGGCCTGGGTGGCGCTCTCGACCTGACGCTCGTACTTGGCGGCGAACTCCGGGTCCGATTCCGGGGACAGGTAGTACAGGAACGGGCTGTTGGTGATGTTGCCCATGTTCTGCACGGCCACGGCCTGCAGGTACTTCTTCCAGCCGGCGTCGTCGTTGGCGTCCGGGGCGACCAGCGCCTGCTGGGCTTCGACGACCGGAGCAGCCTCTTCCTTCTTGCAGGCGGTGAAGGCCAGCGCGAACGACGCGATCAACATGGCACGCATGGTGTTGTTCATGGAATTCCTCCCTTGGTGATTCTTGGTATGTGTGGATCTGACAGGTGGTTACGACGGGCCCGACTTCGCTTCACGGACCTTGCGCAGCGCCTCGAGGACCGAGGCGGGCACGAAGCCGGACACGTCGCCGCCCAGGCGGGCGATCTCGCGGACCAGCGAAGACGAAATGAAGCTGTGCTGCTCGGCCGGGGTCAGGAACAGGGTCTCGACCTCCGGGATCAGGTGGCGGTTCATGCTCGCCATCTGGAATTCGTACTCGAAATCGGAGACCGCGCGCAGCCCGCGCAGCAGCACCCCGCCCTGCACCGAGCGCACGAAATGCGCCAGCAGGGTATCGAAGCCGATCACCTCGACGTTGCGGTTGTGGCCCAGCGCATCGCGCGCCAGCTGCACGCGCAGCTCCAGCGGCAGCGTCGGGCCCTTGGACGGGCTCTGCGCCACGCCAACCACGACCTTCTCGAACAGCGGCGCGGCCCGGTTCACCAGGTCGATGTGACCGTTGGTGATCGGATCGAAGGTGCCCGGATAAACGGCAATGCGGCGGTTGGCCACGGTCATACGTCAGCTACACGTTGTGATCTGGTGAAAGTGTAGCAGTGGCGCGGCGGTACAGGGCAAAACGCACCTCCCGGGTACCGCCCTCGCGGTGCAGCAGCCACGGCGCGGGCACCCGCGGCGCCTGCTCGGCCGGTGCCTCCAGGTACAGCCAGGCATCGGCGGCCACGTGCGGCCCCAGCCCGGCCAGCACCTGCTCCCACAGCCCGGCGGCGAACGGCGGGTCCACGAACACGATATCGGCCTGCCCCGCGGGCGGCTGCGCCAGCCACTGCAGCGCATCGGCCTGCACCACCGCCACCTGCCCCTGCGCGCCCAGCTTGGCCACCGATTCGCGCAGCTGGCGGGCCAATGCGGCATCGCGCTCCACCAACGTGGCCTGCCCGGCCCCACGCGACACGGCCTCCAGCCCCAGCGCCCCGCTCCCGGCAAACAGGTCCAGCACCCGCGCCCCGCCAATCCGCGGCATCAGCCAGCTGAACAGCGTCTCCCGGACCCGGTCACTGCTGGGCCGCAGCCCCGGCGACAGCGGCACCGGCAACTTCGTCCCGCGCCATTTGCCGCCAATGATCCGCACCTGGCCCACGGCCGCCGCCACCGGCGGGCGCGGCTTCATGCGGGGCACCGGAAGGAACACACGGACGTGTCGAACGGAAGGAAGCAGGTCATGGGCACAGGGATCAGGCGATTCAGGGCGCCATTCTAGGCGGTCCAGCCACCCTCACCACACACATGCCAATGGCGGAACGAAAAGCAGCCACGCATGGCGTGGCTCTACCGGCCGCTACCAACATCCTTGCCCCGGAACGAAGATCAGCCACGCGTGGCGTGGCTCTACCGGCGTGACAGGCGTCATCCGCATCACTCGGAACGTCCGGCAGAGGCCGGTGGGGATGCGGTCCCGGGACCGTTGGGCAACATGGATGTTGCCCACGAGGCTCCAGGGACGGATTTACGCCGTGTCCCGGGACCGCATCCCCACCGGCCTCCTACGCAGACAGGTAGGCGCCGAGCTTTTGGCTTCATGCTCTGGCTTCATGCTCTGGCTTCATGCTCTGGCTTCATGCTTCGGCTTCGGCTTCGGCTCCTGCCCCCGCTCTTGAAAACCACCCCCACCACCCCTACCCCTTGAGCCAGCCGCCGCGCCGGGCGCGGCATCGTCCAAGGAGCATCGTCACCGTGACCGAGCAGACCCAAAAACAAACCCTGGGCTTCCAGACCGAAGTCAAACAGCTGCTGCAGCTGATGATCCACTCGCTGTACTCCAACAAGGAAATCTTCCTTCGCGAGCTCATCTCCAACGCCGCCGATGCCTCCGACAAACTGCGCTTCGAAGCGCTGACCCAGCCGGCCCTGCTCGAAAACGACGGCGACCTGCGCATCCGCGTCAGCTTCGATGTCGACGCCCACACCCTCACCATCGACGATAACGGCATCGGCATGAGCCGCGAGGATGCCATCGCGCACCTCGGCACCATCGCCAAGTCCGGCACCGGTGACTTCCTGCGCCAGCTCTCCGGCGACCAGAAGAAGGACTCCCAGCTCATCGGCCAGTTCGGCGTCGGCTTCTACAGCGCCTTCATCGTCGCCGACCAGGTCGACGTCTACTCCCGCCGCGCCGGCCTGCCCGCCAGCGAGGGCGTGCACTGGTCCTCACGCGGTGAAGGCGAGTTCGACGTCGAAGCCATCGACAAGCCCGAGCGCGGCACCCGCATCGTCCTGCACCTCAAGGACGACCAGCACGATTTTGCCGATGGCTGGCGCCTGCGCGGCATCATCAAGAAGTATTCCGACCACATCGGCCTGCCGATCCAGATGGTCAAGGAACACCACGGCGACGACGCCCCGGCCGAGGTTGAATGGGAAACCGTCAACCGCGCCAGCGCCCTGTGGACCCGCCCGCGCACCGAGATCAGCGACGCCGAGTACCAGGAGTTCTACAAGCACGCCGCCCATGACCACCAGGATGCGCTGGCATGGAGCCATAACAAGGTTGAAGGCAAGCTCGAGTACACCTCGCTGCTGTACGCGCCCGGCCACGCCCCGTTCGACCTGTACCACCGCGACGCGCCCAAGGGCCTGAAGCTCTACGTGCAGCGCGTGTTCGTCATGGACCAGGCCGAACAGTTCCTGCCGATGTACCTGCGTTTCATCAAGGGCGTGGTCGATTCCAACGACCTGTCGTTGAATGTCTCGCGCGAAATCCTGCAGTCCGGCCCGGTCATCGACTCCATGAAGTCGGCCCTGACCAAGCGTTCGCTGGACATGCTGGAGAAGCTGGCCACCGACAAGCCCGAGGTCTATGCCGGCTTCTGGAAGCAGTTCGGCCAGGTGCTCAAGGAAGGCCCCGCCGAAGACTTCAACAACCGCGAAAAGATCGCCGGCTTGCTGCGCTTCGCCTCCACCCATGACGCCAGTGGCGAGCAGAGCGTGTCGCTGGCCGATTACGTGGGCCGCATGATCGAGGGCCAGGACAAGATCTACTACCTGACCGGCGACAGCTACACCCAGGTCAAGGACAGCCCGCACCTGGAAGTGTTCCGCAAGAAGGGCATCGAAGTGCTGTTGTTCACCGACCGCATCGACGAATGGCTGATGGGCTACCTGACCGAGTTCGACGGCAAGTCGTTCGTCGACGTCGCCCGCGGCGACCTGGACCTGGGCGCGCTGGAAAGCGCCGAAGACAAGCAGGCCCAGGAAGAAGCCGCCAAGGACAAGCAGGGCCTGGTCGATCGCATCAAGACCGCGCTCGGTGAAGATGTGGCCGACGTGCGTGTGTCGCACCGCCTCACCGACTCCCCGGCGATCCTGGCCATCGGCGAACAGGACCTGGGCCTGCAGATGCGCCAGATCCTGGAAGCCAGCGGCCAGAAGGTGCCCGACAGCAAGCCGGTGTTCGAATTCAACCCCGGCCACCCGCTGATCGGCAAGCTGGACCAGGAAGCCGACGCCGCACGCTTCGACGACCTGAGCCGCGTACTGTTCGAACAGGCCGCACTGGCTGCCGGTGACACGCTGAAGGACCCGGCCGCCTACGTGCGCCGGCTCAACAAGCTGCTGCTGGAATTGTCGGCGTAAGGCGACCGCTGCCGGACAGGTGCGTGCCGACCAACGGTCGGCATTCGCACACCCGGCTGATGGCCGCAATCGCACCCGGTAGTGCCGGCCGCTGGCCGGCTCCCAGGAAACCATGCTGGTGGCAGGAGCCGGCCAGCGGCCGGCACTACCGTGCGGTTCGGGTCAGGCGCGCTCGTCCAGCAACGCGCCCAGCATCGGGTCGCTGCGGCGAATCACCGTGGCGTTGGCGGCAAAGGCCAGCACCGCTTCTTTCGCGGCGAGCAGGTCCGCCACCGGCGCAGCGGGATCGGCCGCCACCTCGACCAGACGGGCGTCCACCCCGCCTCCGGCCGCCGCGGACTGCGCTACTCCGATCCGGGTGGCATCGGCCACCGGCACGCGCGCCACGTTCGACGCGGCCGCCTGCACCCCGAGGGTGGCGGCGCGGAGGCCTGAGCTGGCGATGGACATCACGTTCACGGTCCTGCACTCCACGATGTATGACTGCGTCTGCATGACGCAGTGCTTCACAGCCGTTAGCGGCTGCCGCGCTGCGGGCTTTAGGGGCCGATCGGCCGCAGCCGGTCCGTGGCAGCCGGGAAGTGGCAGCCGGCAGAGCCCGGCTCTACCGCGGGTGGTGGGTGGTGGCCGGTAGAGCCGACCGTTGGTCGGCTGCCCACAACAACGCCCACCGCCGACGTTCGCACTGCCGTCCAAGGGCGCAGTGGTAGCATATCCCCCTGATTTCAGCCCCGAATCCAATGCTCAGTTTCTTCCGTCGCAAAAAGCCCCAGGACGCTCCGCAGGACGCGCCCAAGACCCAGCACTATTCGGCCGAAGAACTGGCCGCAGCGTTCCCGCAGGCCAGTCAGGACGGCCCGACCGCCCCGGCGCCGATCGAGACGCCTGCGGCTGCCGAGGTGCCTGCTGCCGAGGCGCCCGTTGCGCCGCCCGCCGCGCCGCTGCCGCCGGTTGTGCCGGTTGCCCCTGCCGCGACCGTGTCGCCATCGCCGGTCGCGCCCGAGGCACCGCTCGCCGCCCCCGTCACCGCACCCGCCGTGGTCCCGGCCCCCGTGCCCGACACGGCCGCCGCCGTGGCGCCCGCCCTTGCCGAACCGACCGTTCCGGCCCCGCTGGTGGTGGCCGAACCCATCGCCGCGCCCTTGCCGCCGCCGGTACTGGTCGCCAACCAGATCACCCAGGAAGCCGCGCAGCCCCTCGCCACCGAGCCGACCGAAGGCACCGCTGCCGCGGCGCCGGGCAAGCTGGGCTGGCGCGACCGCCTGCGCAACAGCGTCATCGCGCGCAGCTTCGGCGGCCTGTTCTCGCGCAATCCCAAGCTTGACGACGACCTGCTCGACGAACTGGAAACCGCGCTGATCACCGCCGATGTCGGCGTGGGCGCCACCACCGCGCTGGTCGAAGGCCTGCGCAAGCGCATGAAGGCCCGTGAGTTCGCCGACGCCAATGCGCTGCTGGCGGCGCTGCGCAGCGACCTGATCGCCATCCTGCAGCCGGTCTCCAAGCCGCTGGTCATCGACCGCAGCGCCAAGCCGTTCGTGGTCCTCACCGTCGGCGTCAACGGCGTCGGCAAGACCACCACCATCGGCAAGCTGGCCAAGCGCTTCAAGGACGATGGCCACAGCCTGATGCTGGCCGCCGGCGATACGTTCCGTGCCGCCGCCGTGGCCCAGCTGCAGATCTGGGGCGAACGCAACGGTGTCACCGTGGTCGCCCAGGGCCAGAACGCCGATGCCGCCTCGGTGGCATTCGACGCCCTGCAGGCTGGCAAGGCCCGCGGCACCGAAGTGCTGATCGCCGACACCGCCGGCCGCCTGCACACCCAGGGCGGCCTGATGAACGAGCTGGGCAAGATCCGCCGCGTGCTGGGCAAGATCGACCCGGCGGCACCGCACGAGGTGCTGATGGTGATCGACGGCACCACCGGGCAGAACGCGCTGTCGCAGCTGCGCCAGTTCCATGCCGCGGTCAACGTGACCGGGCTGGTGGTGACCAAGCTGGACGGCACCGCCAAGGGCGGCGTGGTATTCGCCCTGGCCCGCGAGTTCGGCATTCCGATCCGCTTCGCCGGCATCGGCGAGCGCCCGGAAGACCTGCGCGTGTTCGACCCGGAAGCCTTCGTCGACGCATTGCTGCCCGAAGCACTGGGCAGCTGATCGAACGGCGCGGCGGGCATACGCACCGCGCGCGCCCTCGGTAGAGCCACCCCATGGGTGGCTGTATCGCACGGTGCTGTATCGGACGGGGATGCGTCGTCGGCAGCGCGCGCTGCCCCGCCCGGATCGCGCAGCCACCCATGGGGTGGCTCTACCTCCTTTGCGGACCTCCCATGCCACGCCAGCCCATCGCCAGCGCCCCTGTCCCCGCCGACGATGCCTTCGTCGCGCGGCTGCTGCCGTGGTTCGACGGCCATGGCCGGCACGATCTGCCGTGGCAGCATCCGCGCTCGCCGTATCGGGTGTGGCTGTCGGAAATCATGCTGCAGCAGACCCAGGTCGGCACGGTCATTCCGTACTTCCTGGCGTTCCTGCGCGTGTTCCCCACCCTGCCCGACCTCGCCGCGGCCAGCAACGATGCAGTGATGGCGCAGTGGGCCGGGCTGGGCTACTACGCCCGCGCCCGCAACCTGCACGCCGCCGCGCAGCGCTGCGTTGAACGGCACGACGGCGCGCTGCCACGCGATGTCGAGGCGTTGAACGCGCTGCCCGGCATCGGCCGCAGCACCGCCGCGGCGATCCTGAGCCAGGCCTGGAACGACCGTTTTGCGATCCTCGACGGCAACGTCAAGCGCGTGCTGACGCGCTACCACGGCATCGACGGGTTCCCCGGCCTGCCCAAGGTGGAGAAGGCGCTGTGGGCCCTGGCCGACGCGCACGTGGCGCACGTGCCGGACGGGCGCCTGGCCGACTACACCCAGGCGCAGATGGACCTGGGCGCCACGGTCTGCACCCGCAGCCGGCCGGCCTGCGTGATCTGCCCGCTGCAGGCAGACTGCGTGGCGCGCCGCGAGGGCCGCACCGACCAGCTGCCCACGCCCAAGCCGTCCAAGACCCTGCCCGAACGCGAGGCCACCGCGCTGCTGCTGCGCGACGACCAGGGCCGCGTGCTGCTGCAGAAGCGCCCGGACACCGGTATCTGGGCGCAGCTGTGGACGCTGCCGCAGGCCGACACCGGCAGCGACCTGCAGGACTGGTTCGATGCCCATGTGCAGGGCGCGCTGGATGACGCCACTGCGTTGCCGGTGCTGGAACACACCTTCAGCCACTACCGGCTGCACCTGCAGGTGCTGGTGCAGCGCGTGGACGGCCTGCTGCGGGATGACCCCACGCTGCGCTGGGTGGCCGCGGCGGACCTGCCCAGCCTCGGCCTGCCCGCGCCGATCCGCAAGCTGCTGGAGACCGACGCGCCGCCGGCCCGGCGCAAGCGCCGTACAATGCGGGGCGCACCACCTTCACCCGAGTCCGAGTAAGCCATGCCCCGCACCGTTTTCTGCCAGTACGAGCAACGCGACACCGAAGGCCTGGACTTCGTGCCCTACCCCGGCGAGCTGGGCCAGCGCATCTTCAACGGCATCGGCAAGAGCGCCTGGAGCGCCTGGCTGGCGCACCAGACCATGCTGATCAACGAAAACCGGCTGTCGCCGCGCGACCCGAAGCACCGCGCCTTCCTGGAAACCGAACTGGTGAAATACCTGTTCGAGAAGGATGCCGAAAAGCCGGCCGGTTTCATTCCCGAAGCGTGATTGCGGCCTGCCGACCAACGGTCGGCAGCTACCGGGGTGGTCCAAAGCGCCCCTACGCCATCATTTCGCCGGTACGTCCTGGGCGTCCTGGCGTTCCTGCACCTGCGCCTGGCGCAGTTCCTTCTCGGTCGAACGCAGGGCCTGCACATCCAGCTTGCGGATGCTGCCGATGAAGCACGGCAGGGCTGGCCCGGGCGTCGGGTCACGCACCAGCACCTTGTCGAACCGCGCTGACACCCGTCCCATCTGGCTGGTCAGGCCGATGGCCGCGGCGTAGTCCAGGCCCTGGCAGGGACCGCGCAGTTCAAGCAGGTATGCCTCGCTGGGCCGGGTCCAGACGGCGAGCGCACTGTCGCCCAGCTCGGTCCAGCCATTCAACGATCCGAAGTACTGCAGGCTGTCCTGTGGCGGGCCGGCATGGGCCCGGTACAGCTCCAGCCGCTGCTGGCTGGACAGGCGCCCGGTGGTGGCGCACGCCACCAGGGCAAGGCTCAACGCCGCTGCGCCGATCAGGGTCTTCATGGCACCACCTTCAAGGATTAACATGCCGATGATGCACCTGTCGGGTGAGGCCGGCGAGACGTCCGCGCCGGCCATTCAGCGGCCAGCTCAGACCTCGCTGCTGGCCAGTTCGTGCAGGCGCCCTTCGCGCAGCTCCAACACACGGTCTAGCTTGCGCGCCAGGCTGCGGTCGTGGGTCACCAGCACCAGGCTGGTGTGGTGCGCGCGGTTCAGTTCGAGCATCAGCTCGAACACCGTCGCAGCTGTCTTGTCGTCCAGGTTGCCGGTGGGTTCGTCGCCCAGCACGCAGGCCGGCTTGTTGACCAGCGCGCGCGCCACGGCGGCACGCTGACGCTCACCGCCGGAAAGCTCGCCCGGCTTGTGATCAAGCCGATGGCCCAGGCCGACCGATTCCAGCAGCGCAGTCGCCCGCGCGCGCGCCTCGGCCACCTGCGGTCCGCCGCGCACGAACGCGGTGGCACCATTGACGATGCTGGCCAGCGCCGTACCGATCACGCCGAAGCCGGCGTACATCAAGCGCTGCGACAACGGCGAGCGCATCGGCGTGAGCAGGATCGGCATCATCACGTTTTCCAGCGCGGTGAACTCCGGCAACAGGTGATGGAACTGGTACACGAATCCCAGCGCGCGGTTACGCAGTTCACCGCGCTGGCCGTCGGAAAGGCCGGACATGCGATGGCCGCCTACATACACCTCGCCGGCGGTGGGCGTGTCCAACCCGCCCAGCAGGTGCAGCAGGGTACTTTTGCCCGCGCCGGAGGCCCCGATGATCGCCACCGTCTCACCGGCGCTGACGCTCAGGTCCAGCCCGTTGAAGACGTGGGTCTGCATGCGGCCTTCGGCATACACCTTGGCCAGCGATTGCGCGCGGATCACTTCGTCGCCGCGGTTGATGACCTTATTCATAACGCAGGGCCTCCGCCGGCTGGGTGCGGGCGGCACGCCACGCGGGGTACAGCGTCGCCAGGAAGCTCATGACAAGCGCGGTGATGGTGATGATGACAATGTCCGGTGCCTGCATGTCGGTGGGCAGGCCGGTGATGTAGTAGACGTCTTCGGGGAGCAGCTTGACGTTGAACACCGTCTCGATCGCGCCGAGGATGCGTTCCAGGTTCAAGGTAAGCGTGATGCCGCCGATCACGCCGGCAACCGTGCCGATGATGCCGATCAGCGAGCCCTGCACCATGAACACCTGCATCACCCCGGCCGGGGTCAGGCCCAGCGTGCGCAGGATGGCGATGTCGGCCTGCTTGTCGGTCACCAGCATCACCTGCGAGGAGACCAGGTTGAACGCGCCCATGGCGATGATCAGCGAGAGCAGGATGCCCATCACCACTTTTTCCATGCGCAGCGAGTGGTACAGGTTGGCGTTCTGCTGGGTCCAGTCACTGACCCGGTATGCGCCGCCCAGCCCATGGGCCAGGTCCACACCGACGTCCAGCGCCTTGTCCATGTCATGCAGCTTGAGCCGCACGCCGGTGACACCGTCCATGCGCAGCACGCGTTCCATGTCGGTCATGTTGGCGAAGGCCACGCCCTTGTCGATCTCGTTGTAGCCCGCCTCGAAGATGCCGCTGACGGTGAAGCGCTTCAGCCGTGGCATCGCGCCCACCGGGGTGCCCTGCACTTCGGCCAGCGTGACCAGGACGGTGTCACCGACATCCACGCCCAGCCAGAGCGCCAGCTCCTTGCCCACCAGCAGGTTGTAGCTGCCCGGGGTGAGGCTGTCGAAACTGCCCTTGACCAGCTTCTGGTTGATCACCGACACGCCCGGCTCCAGCGCCGGGTCGATGCCCTGCACGATCGCGCCCTGCACGCGCGGACCGCTGAGCATGGCCTGGATCTCGATGTACGGCGCGGCGCCGGCCACGCGCGGATCCTTTTTGGCCTGATCCACCGTACGCTGCCAGTCCGACATCGGCGCGCCATCGCTGGTGATGGTGGTATGGGCGGTCATCTGCAGCAGGCGGTCGCGGATCTCCTTCTGGAAGCCGCTCATTACCGCCAGCGTGGTGATCAGCACTGTCACGCCCAGCGCGATGCCGAGGATGGAGGCCATCGAAATGAAGGAGATGAAGCCGTTGCGGCGCTTGGCGCGCAGATAGCGCAGACCGATCGAAACAGGTATGGGTTTGAACATGCAGGTGCGCCGGACAATTCAGGCTATGGTGCCACTGCTGGACGTGAACGGGAAATGCAGCGCGCACGCACGGCCAGTCGCAGTTCACGTCGTTGCGCCGCACTCAGCGTATCGGGCCAGAACAGCCGCCAGCGGCGGCGTCCCTGGCGGCGCCAGGCCAGTTGCAGCAACACGCCACGATCGGACAGCTGCAGGTCGTCGACCGGCTGCCCATCCACCTGGACCGGGGCCTCACCGGGCGGGATCACGATGGCCTGGGCGGGCATGCGCCCGTAGCGCCACGCCTTGGTTGCGCCCAGGGCCACGGCCAGCAGGGCGGCCGGCCAGTGCCAGCCGTAGGCCAGGTCCGTGCTGCACACCGCCCACGGCAGCAGCGCGGTGATCAGCCAGTGCGCAGCGCACTGCCAGCGGGAGCGCCGCCACTCAAGCCGGCAGGGCGCGGATCCGGGCGATGAGCGCGGCAGGCTGGGCATGCGGGCACTCCTCGTAACCCATGAACCAGCGCCACAACTTATCGTCTTCGCTTTCCAGCAGGAACAGGAAAACCTCGCGCTCTTCGGTCGGTGCCTGCAGCCAGCAACGGTCCAGGTAGCGCCCGAACAGCTGGTCCAGTTCACGCATGCCACGCCGGCAACGCCAGCGCAGCTTCTTCAGTTCAGTAGCTTCGTCCATCGACATCGCGTTCCTCAAGGTGCCGGCCACCCAGGGCCGGAAACAACAGCGGCACCGGACCTTCCGGTCGGTGCCGCCGCAATCGTCGCCGCAATCGCGGCGACAACATGAACCGCAGGATCAGGCGCGGCGCGCCATCATCAGCTTCTTGATCTCGGCAATGGCCAGTGCCGGGTTCAGGCCCTTCGGGCAGGTGCGCGAGCAGTTCATGATGGTGTGGCAGCGGTACAGCTTGAACGGATCTTCCAGTTCGTCCAGGCGCGCACCGGTGTCTTCATCGCGCGAGTCGACGATCCAGCGGTAGGCCTGCAGCAGGATGGCCGGGCCCAGGTAACGCTCGCCATTCCACCAGTAGCTCGGGCAGCTGGTCGAGCAGCACGCGCACAGGATGCACTCGTACAGGCCGTCCAGCTTCTTGCGGTCTTCCGGCGACTGCAGGCGCTCGCGATCCGGCGGCGGCGGGGTCTGCGTGCGGATCCACGGCTTGATCGAGGCGTACTGCGCGTAGAAGTGGGTCAGGTCCGGCACCAGGTCCTTGACCACGCTCATGTGCGGCAGCGGGTAGATCGGCACTTCGGCCTTGCCGCAGTCGGCAATGGCGCGGGTGCAGGCCAGCGTGTTGGTGCCGTCGATGTTCATCGCGCACGAACCGCAGATGCCTTCGCGGCACGAACGACGGAAGGTCAGGGTCGGATCGACCTCGTTCTTGATCTTGATCAGCGCGTCCAGGACCATCGGGCCGCAGGCGTCCAGATCGATCTCATACGTATCGGTGCGCGGGTTGCTGTCGTCGTCGGGACTCCAGCGGTAGATCTTGAACGTACGGGTGTTCTTCGCACCGCTCTTGGCGGGGAAGTGCTTGCCCTTTCCGATCTTGGAATTCTTGGGGAGGGAAAACTCGGCCATGGCTGTTCTCGTTGGCTCAGGCGGCTCGCGCTGCGGTGCAGGCGCGGGTAGCACGGAAGATGAGGAAGTCGACACCACCGGCCAGCGGCGCACGCGCCACCCCACCCATGCGGGTGGCGGCGGTCGCGGGCGCTGCGTGGACGGAGGTCATGCCGCAGGTCTCTTAGTAAACGCGCGGCTTGGGCGGGACGACGTCCACGTCCTTGCTCAGCGTGTACATGTGGACCGGGCGGTAGTCGAACTCGCACTTGCCGTTCTCGTCGACGTTCACCAGCGTGTGCTTCTGCCAGTTGACGTCGTCGCGGTCCGGGAAGTCCTCATGCGCATGCGCGCCACGGCTTTCCTTGCGCTGTTCGGCCGAGTTGATGGTCGCCACCGCGTTGAGCAGCAGGTTGTTCAACTCGTAGGTTTCGATCAGGTCCGAGTTCCACACCAGCGAACGGTCGGTGACCTTGACGTCCTGGAAGGAGTCGAAGATCTCGGCCATCTTGCTGCAGCCCTCTTCCAGGGTCTTGCTGGTCCGGAACACCGCCGCGTCGTTCTGCATGGTGCGCTGCATGCGATCGCGGATGACCGAGGTCGGGGTGTCGCCGTTGGCGTAGCGCAGCTTGTCCAGCAGGCCCAGCGCCTTGTCGCACGCATCCGACGGCAGGGTCTTGTGCGGCGCGCCGGACTTGATGGTCTCGGCACAGCGGTTGGCCACCGCGCGGCCGAACACCACCAGGTCGAGCAGCGAGTTGGAGCCCAGGCGGTTGGCGCCGTGCACCGACACGCAGGCCGCTTCGCCGATGGCGTACAGGCCCGGCACGACGGCATCGGGGTTGTCGCCGACCTTGCGCACGACTTCGCCGTGGTAGTTGGTCGGGATGCCACCCATGTTGTAGTGCACGGTCGGGATGACCGGGATCGGCTGCTTGTGCACGTCCACGCCGGCGAAGATGCGGGCGCTTTCGGCGATACCCGGCAGCTTGTCGTCGATGACGCCCGGGCCGAGGTGGGTCAGGTCGAGCAGGATGTGATCCTTGTGCTCGCCGACACCGCGGCCTTCGCGGATCTCGATGGTCATCGAACGCGACACCACGTCGCGCGAGGCCAGGTCCTTGTAATGCGGTGCGTAGCGCTCCATGAAGCGCTCGCCGTTGCTGTTGCGCAGGATGCCGCCTTCGCCACGCACGCCTTCGGTGATCAGGCAGCCCGCGCCGTAGATACCGGTCGGGTGGAACTGCACGAACTCCATGTCCTGCATCGGCAGGCCGGCACGCATGACCAGACCGCCGCCGTCGCCGGTGCAGGTGTGGGCCGAGGTGGCGCTGAAGTAGGCGCGGCCGTAACCGCCGGTGGCCAGCACCACGCCGTGGGCGCGGAACAGGTGCAGCGAGCCGTCGGCCATGTCCAGGGCGAGCACGCCGCGGCAGACGCCTTCGTCATCGAAGATCAGGTCGAGCGCGAAGTACTCGATCATGAAGCGCGCGTTGTGCGCCAGCGACTGCTGGTACAGCGTGTGCAGCATGGCGTGGCCGGTACGGTCGGCCGCGGCGCAGGTGCGCTGCGCGGACGGGCCTTCGCCGTACTTGGTGGTCATGCCACCGAACGGGCGCTGGTAGATCTTGCCCTCTTCGGTACGGCTGAACGGCACGCCGTAGTGTTCCAGTTCGATGATGGCCGGAATCGCTTCGCGGCACATGTACTCGATGGCGTCCTGGTCACCCAGCCAATCCGAGCCCTTGATGGTGTCGAAGAAGTGGTAACGCCAGTCGTCTTCGCCCATGTTGCCGAGCGCGGCGGAAATACCGCCCTGTGCGGCCACGGTGTGCGAACGGGTCGGGAAGACCTTGGTCAGGCAGACGGTCTGCAGGCCCTTGGCGGCAAGACCGAACGTAGCGCGCAGGCCAGCGCCACCGGCGCCGACCACGACCATGTCGTACTTGTGTTCCGTAATCTTGTAAGCGGACATCTAATCTGGATTCCTGTCTTGGTGCCTGGACTCAGGCAACGCCGAGCGCAATGCGGGCGACCGCAAACACACTGACGATCGCGCCGAGCACGGCGATGAACTTCACCGTGGTCTGCAGCGCCAGGGCCAGCAGCGAGTTGTGGATGTAGTCTTCCAGCACGACCTGCAGGCCGAGCTGGGCGTGCCAGAACATCGCGACCAGGAAGCCGACCAGCAGCACCGCATTCCACGGCTTGGACACCGCGTCGGTGGCGGTCACGTAATCGGCGCCGATCAGGCTCAGCACGAACACCAGGAACCACACGGTCAGGCCGACCAGCGCGGTGGCGGTCAGGCGCTGCATCACGAAGTGCTCGGTACCGGTCTTGGCCGCGCCAAGGCCACGCACGTTCTTCAGCGGGGTACGGTACTTGTTCATGCGGCGGCTCCGGCGAAGACGTAGGCCCAGACCAGGGCGGTGATCACCAGGCTGGCGAAGACCGAGATCCAGCTGCTGCGCACGAAGGCAGGAATGGAGAAGCCGATGGCGAAGTCCTGCACGATGTGGCGGATGCCGTTGCACAGGTGGTAGGCGAAGGCCCACGTCCATGCAAACAGGAACAACTTGCCGTACCAGCTACCGGCGTGGCCGGTGAAGCAGTTCCAGGATTCAGGACCCATCATCAGGGCGAGCAGGCCGCCGGCGATGATCAGGGCTCCAACAGACAGAAAGATGCCGGACGCTCGATGCAGGATCGAGGTGGCCATCTGAATCTGCCAGCGATACACCTGAAGGTGCGGGGAAAGGGGACGTTCTCTGGCGGCCATTCGCTGGGCTCGTTGTCTCGGCTGGGCGGCGCAATGCCGCGTTGGCTCAATGCTGATCAAAAATCGATGCAGCGTCCGTTTTTCTCCCAGTCTCCATACCGCACCGGATCGAGTCCGCCGCGGCCACCAATCTCCACGGGCACCACAGGGGTCTGCGGAAGCGGCTGCTTCTCATCGACCTGCGGGGCTTCGGAGTCGGAATCTGGAGTGGGGGTTGTTTGGCCTATCATGGGTGGTCTCGCAACGCACAAATTTTAGACCCCGTTCACGTGCCTGACAACCTGCCCATGGATTTCAACGGTTTTCCGCGCCTCTCCGGTCACCAGCTGCTCAGTCTGGAGGGTCCCGATGCGGCCGCGTTCGCCCACGCCCAATTTTCCAGTGACGTCACCGCCCTGCCCGTCCGGCATTGGCAATGGAGCGCCTGGCTGAGCGCCAAAGGCCGCACCATTGCTGTGTTCCAGCTGATCCGGGTGGACGAAGAACGGATCGTGCTGGTGCTCGCCGACGGCGACGCCGATGCGATTGCGTCGCAATTGCAGCGTTTTGTGTTCCGTCGGAAGGTCACGATCGCGGTGCGCGCGGACCGGATCGTGGCCGGCAGCTTCACCGCGCCGGAAGCGGCATCAGGTGCCGCAATCGCGGTGCATGGTGAGACGCTGGAGCTGGATGCGGGCAGCGATGCCCTGCCGCGGACGCTGCGGATCGCGCCGCTGGACGGCAACCCGGCCAGCGACGATGCCGGCTTCGCGCTGGCCTGGCGCCAGTCGGACCTGCGCTATGGCGTGCCGCGCCTGGCCGCCGACCAGCGCGAGCAATGGACGCCGCAGCAGCTCGGGCTGGACCGGTTGAACGGCTACAGCGTCAAGAAGGGCTGCTATCCCGGCCAGGAAATCGTGGCGCGCACCCATTTCCTGGGCAAGGCCAAGCGTGCCTTGCAGTTGCTGCGGGTGGGCGATGGCACACCCAGCGGTGCACAGGTGCAGCAGAACGGCGCGGCGATCGGCACCGTGGCCAGCGTGGCCGGTGACCTGGCGCTGGCGGTGCTGCCGTTGGAGATCGCCAGCGATCCGTTGTCGGTGGACGGCGTTGAAGCCGTGCACCTGCCGCTGCTGGATGGTCTGGCCCGGTAGGCATCGGATCACGCGGCCCCGGTAGTGCCGGCCGCTGGCCGGCAATCCGGGAAACCCGCCCGCCACCTCAGGCCGCGTTCAACCGCTCGCCGCTTTCTGCATCGAAGAAGTGCAGGCCCTGCGGGTGGATCGCCACGCGGATGGTCTCGCCCACCGCGGGCAACGCCTGCGGCGCCACGCGCATGACCAGCGGCTGGCCGCCACCGGTCATGTTGACGAAGATCTCGTTGCCCACCGGCTCGATGCCATCGATGGTCGCCACGAACGCGGTGGCATCGTCGGCGGCGGCCGGCTGCAGGTGCTCCGGGCGCACGCCCACGGCCACGGTACGGCCAATCCAGGCCGGATCGATCGCAGCCTGGCCCAGCGGCGCGGTCAGCTGTGCGTCCTGCACCACCACGCCACTGTCGTTGCGCTGCAGGGTGCCGCGCAGCACGTTCATCGCCGGGCTGCCCAGGAAGCCGGCCACGAACAGATTGGCCGGGCGGTCGTACAGCGCCATGGGCGTGTCGATCTGCTGGATCACGCCGTCCTTGAGGACCACGATGCGCTGGCCCAGGGTCATCGCCTCGACCTGGTCGTGGGTGACGTAGATCATGGTGGTGCCCAGCTTGCGGTGCAGCTGCGCGATTTCCGTCCGCACGCTGTGGCGCAGCTTGGCGTCCAGGTTGGACAGCGGCTCGTCGAGCAGGAACACCGCCGGCTCGCGCACCAGCGCACGGCCCAGTGCCACGCGCTGACGCTGGCCGCCGGACATCGCCTTGGGCAGCTTGTCGAGCATGTCGGTCAGGCCCAGCGTCTCGGCCGCCTCGGTCACCCGCTTGCTGATCGTGGCCTTGTCGTGGCCGCGCAGCTTCAGGCCGAAGGCCAGGTTCTCGGCCACGGTCATGTGCGGGTACAGCGCATAGCTCTGGAACACCATGGCGATGTCGCGGTCTTTCGGCGCCACGTCGTTGACCACCCGGTCGCCGATGGTCAGCGTGCCGCCACTGATTTCTTCCAGGCCGGCCACCATGCGCAGCAAGGTCGACTTGCCACACCCCGACGGCCCCACCAGCACCATCAATTCGCCATCGGCCACTTCGAAGGTCGCGCCCTGGACGGCCACCTGGCCGTTGTCGTAGACCTTGCGAACGCCCTGCAACTGCACTTTTGCCATATCACCCATTCCAGTCCGCCCGCTGCCGGGCTGTTGATGCGGAACTGCCTTCGGCCCTCCCGATGGCAGGTCGATGGCGTGGTGCCGCATGACGGCGACCACTGCAATCGAATACAGTCTGCTCATTCTGCCATGTAAACGTTTTCACGTGGCAGTATCCGTTGGTCGGTCATGACCGCGACGCATCGGGAGCTGCACAGTCTCCCGATTCGCCCCGTGCATGCCCCATGATGCGCTGGCCCGGTGCCTGTTCATGTTGCATCTGCAGCACTGGACACCATGCCCAGCTGGACCCCCGAGAACATAGACGAGAAGCGATTGACAACGATGTCACCCGGATCTGAAACTCGAGCGATGCACGACACCCTCTTCCTGTTCGGCGCCACCGGCGACCTTGCCCAGCGCTACCTGTTCCCCTCGTTGTTGCGCCTGCTGGGCGACGGCCTGCTGCCGGAGGACTTCAAGGTCCGCGCGCTGGCCCTGAGCCCGCACGACACCGACGGTTTCCGCGACATCCTGCGCCCGCGCCTGCAGCAGGCCATGCCGATGGCCAGCCAGGACGACATCCAGTCGCTGCTGTCGCGCATCGACTACCGCTCGGTGGACCTGCGCAATCCGGACTCGGTGGCCGAATCGGTCAGCGACCTGGTCGACCGCCACTGCGTGAGCTACCTGGCCATCCCGCCGGGCCTGTACATCTCCACCTGCGAAGGCCTGGCCAAGGGCGGCGCCCTGGCCGCACCGCACCGCCTGATGCTGGAAAAGCCGATCGGCAGCGACAGCGCCAGCGCCGAGGAGATCATCTCCACCATCGGCCAGTGGATCGACGAAGACCGCGTGTTCCGCCTGGACCACTACCTGGGCAAGGCCGCGGTACAGAACCTGATCGCGCTGCGCTTCGGCAACACGCTGCTGGAAGCGGTGTGGAACCGC
>Ga0160450_100091_pt1 | contig 63770 bp, 38 predicted proteins | sample HID1975K_E1MG_FD_108257 | JGI IMG/M metagenome (GOLD analysis project Ga0160450, IMG submission 108257) | Enriched soil microbial communities from UW Madison campus, WI, USA - HID1975K_E1 MG | ecosystem: Environmental > Terrestrial > Soil > Unclassified | place: USA: Madison, Wisconsin...
ATCGCCTCATCGCTAATACCACTCATATCCCGGAGAATATACTGGGCGGCTAGATACATGCGTGCCAGGTGCATTTGCTTTGGCATATTATCAAAGGACGTGACCTCATTTGCGAAATACCGCCATCGGTAGCTGGAATTGTCCGGCAACTGCTCGACCGGGAGTTGCTGTTCAGCCATTACTACATCAATGTTAACGGTGGCTGCCATAAGGTGCAGATCAATTTTTGCTCTCCGCAATTCCACCAAAACGATCTGCATGAACCCGGCAAACTCCTCTCCTACGGCCGTATGTTGCCAGTCATTGACGAAAGAAACATTGAAGGTTGATCCATACGCCTGCCAACTGATCGTTCTTACAGGGCCAAGGTCACCAATCGGCGTGGTTGCAACATCATTTAGCACCTCGGCAATTGATCTTTTGCCCATAAGTTGGACATACCCCTCAGCAACAGATGCCAAACCCTCACGGTCCTCCTGACCCATTTGTGTATGAAGGAAGGAAATAAAACCCAAAAGCTGTGGGGAAAGTAGCGGTAGAAGTGATACGACTTTTGCTACTTTCATACCAGACAACTGGTACCGATCACGCGCCGTATCGGACAGGGTGGTAACGAACGGCGCCCCGGTAAGATTACACAAGTGCCAACACAGCAACACCCCCATCCAGTTCCCTTGCTCGTATTCTATCAGGGTCATCAGGCAGCACGCATCGAAAATCCATCTTTTCATTTTATCACTCGGCTGATGGAGACAAAACCCTATGGCACCGAGACAGTAGTATTTGGCGGCATAGTTGAGATTCAATTTATTATAGACACGCGCGGTGTCGAGCAGGGCCAGCACATATTTGTGTTCTGTCTCCGCATACCGCCAAAATTCCTGCAACCGATGAAGATGGTCTAAGGCATTTAAAGTGTACTCCGGTTGACCATTCTCCAGATATTGCATTGCCGCTTTGAGAGAAGTGTTGGCCAGTTCTACATTTCCTAATCGTTCTTTCTGAATTGGGGTCAATTTTTGCACAATTCCTTCAATCGCATCTATTTGCACCATTTGACCGCCAGATTTGATATAAATCAACCGCAAAGAATTGAGCCTGCTGTACAATCGCCCAAGATCGAAAAACGGCGCACGGTCTAATACCTTGATCAACTGGTCGTAACTATTTATAATATCGTCCAACTTTACGCCCCCCCTACCTAATGTCAACTGAAATTGCTGAAAGCTTGCTGTCAACTCCCACCAATCGCACAATTGGTCTGGATGAGTAGCGTCGGAACGCTCCTGATCAATGACCTCTTCCAGGCGCTTACACCATGAATCCCACTCCTGTTCCGGAAAACTGCAAACGTTCATGGTCATCGCACCGAATACTGACTGAAGTACATTTAACTGGGATTCGACATCAGCGGGCTCCCTCATTGGTTTGCTTCGTTCAACATACGTTGCAATAATTGCCTCCCTACCAGCTAACGACCCACTGACCTCCCAGGTATCAATGTCAACTACCATTTCCATCATCAATATTTCATATATACCTTTTACTCCGTAGCGTCCTATCTGTTCGGCCATAGCAACGTACTGCTCCAATACATCTATCCAGAATCCCCTATGTTGTTTGAGATATGAAGAACGCCTACAATATTGGCATGCGTCGGTCACCTGTAAAAATTGCCCCAGGTTGAACCCGGAAACATAAGGATCTTTCGTCCAGAGCTGGTAAACCGTGTTGTATTGCTTATCGGCACCTGAGCTTCTATTCAAGACTAGATGATCCAGCTTTTCATTGGTTAAAGCTCGGTCCTCCGGTCGATCCTGGAACATCCGCTCGGAAACTTCGTGATAAAGGGCGTCAAATATTCCCTGGGGGTCTGATTTTGCTGCAGGAAACTGAAGCCGTTTTATCAACCCGAATATGCTGGTATGAGTTTGCTTCAACGCGTCATCAGGTTGCAATTTTGCAAAATCCCAACGGATACACCTCACGAAATCCTCCCACACATTATCTCGCAGGCTGTTAAAAAACTGCATCGCGTCTTCCGCCTTTGGATCCTTTTTTTCAACCAGCTTTTCGTACTCTCCCACAACATACTCTGTTACTATGGCCCTGATCTTCTCCACGATCAGTGCCAACAATTGTCCTTCAAGCCGGTCCTGGTTCTGATACCAAGCCTCCAGCAAGGCTGCGTCATTGTCACCGGAATCGCGGGCGATACCGGTGTTGGTTTCGAATACGAATTCTACCTCGTCCAGACTATATTTGCCATTAACGTAATTGGTGAAAAAGTTAGCGATGGCCTTTCTTACCTCGTCACTTTTCAAATGAAAATTCTTGGAACCGTAGAGTTTAACCTGCCTGAACTTAGATTTCAGTAACAGCTCGTCGCGTTGAAAAATATCATCTTCATACTCGCAAAAAATGGATTCCTGAATGCCGTGAACCCTGTTGTGCAACCAGTACTGGAGAGTGCGGAGCTTTTGATATTCGAACCCTTTGATCCCTGCACCGGCCTCCCGGTTTTTTCCAAAGATTGATAATATGGCAAGCGACATAATAATATTTAATTAGAGGCTACTCGATGTACAGTTAGGTGTTTTAGTGAAGGCGCCATTGTAGAGGCAGTTATCACCATGTCGTTACTAACGGTCAGGCCAACTCAAACAGCACGTCGTGGCAGTTACAAGCTACGTTTTTTTGCTCAACAGATAGACATAGCCGGGGAAGGAAAATAAGTTCCGCCATTTCGAACTTGTCAATAGTCAATTTTAGCCACCCAACGAACCTGGCGTTCTGCCTGCCTGTGTTGGAATTCGTGCAAATTGCTGCAAAGTTATTCACTACTGGTTAATCCTTGTGGAAACCAGTAACAATAATTGAACAAAATATCGTATACTTGTCGGCCACGTTACCGTTATATCCAGAATCGATCTATCCTTAATGCTCATCGGACCTCCTGGCCCCCATGAGTAAATACCTAATGATTGTATGCCGGGAACAATTCTTTTGTTATTAAAAACTGACCTCATTCATGGATTACGAACTGCCGTATGATGCCTTTCAAAGGGCCCTTAAACAGAATTTCGATACCAGTCATGTCTTCCTGCTTGGAGCCGGCGCCTCAATCAGTTCGGGTATACAGGCCGCCGGTAATTGCATCTGGGAATGGAAACGAGACATCTTTCTCACGCACAACCACCACTTGGCCACCGAATACCGCGAATACCAAACTGAGGTGGTACAGCGTGGTATCCAGAAATGGCTCGATAACCAGGGCAGTTTCCCAAAAGAGGGTGCCCCGGAGGAATATTCTTTTTATGCGCAATACGCTTACCCGATTGAGGATACCCGCCGCAAATATTTCGAAAACATCTGTCGCAATAAAATGCCCAAAACCGGTTACCTGATCCTGGCACTCTTGGCTAAGGCAGGTATGGTCCGATCGGTGTTTACCACCAACTTCGACGGGTTGATGGAAAAAGCAGTACACCTGACCAATTTTACCCCATTTCCCGTTACGCTGGCCAATCCCAAAGAGATCGATCGGCCCGAGAGCAGTGAGCATGTACTCACCATCGCCCTACATGGCGATTTCAAATATGGCCCGCTCAAAAACACCGAACAGGAACTTGATGCGCAGCACGAGGTGTTCGCCAGGGCGCTGACAGACCACCTGAAAAACAGGCACCTGGTTGTCTGTGGATACAGCGGCAGGGATAAAGCATTAATGACGGCCCTGAAAGCAGCGTACGAGGCCCCGGGTTCCGGCATGATCTTCTGGTGCGGATATGGCAGCCACATGAACGACGACGTAAAGGCGTTCATCGACCATGCCAGGCAACATGGACGTAGCGCCTATTATGTCCCCACCGAGGGTTTTGATACAACCATGCACCACGCAGCACTGAGTTGCTTCCGGGGAAAGGCCGAGTTCGAGGAAGCGTTGAGTAAGATCCTGCGGGATAACCCGGATGAAGCCAGGACCAACACCGCCTTTTTCATTCAGGACGGTGCCACCCACCGGTTACTGAAAAGCAATCTGTTTCCCATTATCTTCCCTACTGAAGTATTTCAATTCAAAACGACCCACGCCAGTGAAAAGGAACTATGGGAGTTCATTAAGACGAACGCCACTAACGACAATATCTTGGCCACGCCACTTAAAGGTGTAGTATACTGCTTCGGAACAGCTACTACCATCCGACAGGTTTTCGGTTCGGTCATCACCGGCGGCAACATCCAAAGAACACCGGTAACTTACGCCGAGGTGCGCAACGGCACGCAGTTTAGAAGACTTTTTCTTTCAGCCATCATCCGGTCTGTATGCAGCCAGTTCGGCCTGCAGTCGGATGGGCGTAGTATTGTCTACTTCCCGCAGCGGAAAACGGAAAGGACTTTTGGCAACGTAAAATATCAGCTCTACGATGGTTTCGAGCTATCGCTGTTCTTTGACAGCAAGGCTTTCGGGGCCAAGCCCTTTGCCTACCTGTGCGTAAAACCCGCCTTTCATATTACCGCGGATGAGAAAATAGCCAGGGAGGCAAAATTTGTGCTTGGTAAGGCATACCATCAAAATGTGATGGGCCCCAAACCCAATGTGGGGTTCAGCGATCGTGTGGACCTGTGGCGTAATACCATCTTTCCCACAGGCAGGTCCGTCGTCCTGGAGTTCCCTTATGGGCAAACTTCGGACTTTAAGTTTTCGCTCAGTTGCAATACCATGCACGTATCCATCACCAGCCAGCAAGGCGGCTATATCATGAACTACCCGGCCGGCTTTGATCAACGATCTATCGTGCACCATGGTATTCAATACCGCGAACCGATCATGCAGTTTACCGACAGCGTTACCAGCAGGCAAGAGACAGATTTTCACCCTATGCGCGGCCTGGTCAAATACGGGCCACATGACCTGCCGCTTAATGGCAACCTCTTTACCCCCGAAGTAAACCTGGGCATCGTATGCCCTACGGGTTTTGAAACACCATTATTCAACTTCCTCAACCGGCTTAACCGCCACCAACCCGCCGGCGGTCACAATCCGGAGTACCTGATCGACTATCCCGGCTTTACAGCCGCTTACCGGGTACCACTGAATATCGCAGATCCACAAAGCCCTATGTGGCAGCCGCTGGCAGATCCGTCGGGACAGGACGTGATGGCTACTGCACGGGACCTGGTAGAGAAAATCAAAAACGCACTTAACCATTTTGATGGTATTACCCGGCGCCAGGTAGTGGTCATTTTTATACCGCAAAAGTTCGAGCCCTATACACGCATACAAACAGACACTGAAGTCTTTGACCTGCACGATTATATCAAGGCCTACGCTGCACAGAAAAATCTGGCCACCCAGTTCCTGCGCGAGGATACATTTACGGACTCCCTGTTTTGCCAGGTTAATTGGTGGCTGTCGCTGTCACTGTATGTTAAAAGCCAGCGTACTCCCTGGGTACTGCAAGGCCTGGAGAACGACACCGCCTTTGTGGGCATCGGCTACAGCGTAAAACGTAACCAGAAAGATCACCACGTGGCGCTGGGTTGCAGCCACATTTACAACGCCTATGGTCAGGGCTTGAAATACCGCCTTACCAAAGTGGAGGATTGCACCTTCGATAAAAAAAACAATCCCTACCTCTCCTACTCAGAAGCTTATAAGTTCGGCAATATGATAGTGGAGCTGTTTTATGCCAGTTCCGGGAAGATCCCCAAACGAGTTGTGGTACATAAACGGACGCACTTTAAAGAAAACGAGATCTACGGCATTGTTGACAGCCTAAAGAAATCAGGCATCCTCCAGATCGAGTTGGTGGAGATCAACTATGAGGCAGATGCACGTTTTATCCTTCAAAATCTCTATCAGCAACAACTGTCTGCCAACTTTTTCCCGCTCCACCGCGGATCTTGCTTCCTGCTGGACAGAACTTCCGCCCTGCTATGGACTCATGGAGTGGCGCCTTCGGTGAAAGCTGACAACCGGAGTTATTTTTTGGGAGGTAAAAGCATACCGGTTCCGCTGAAGATAACCAAGCATTACGGGGCAAGCAACATCGATACAATCGCCACTGAGATTCTCGGTCTTACTAAAGTGAACTGGAACTCATTTGATATGTACGCGAAGCTACCAGCGACCCTGCAATCCTCTGGCGAGATCGCCAGGATCGCCTGGTTACTGAACCGATTTGAGGGACAGTCTTATGACTACAGGCATTTTATGTAATCAATAATCATTAAATCTATTTTACATATCTAAGCTGCTAAAATTGAGGATAATTTCTTTAAATCGTGCAGAAAAGAGTTCGACTTTGGTACCGTAGGGGGTACTAACCGATTGGAAAAAAAGGAACAGATAATAATCTGTTCCTTTTTTTTATGGTATAAAACGCCTTGATATAGGATCAAAACGGATCCTTGAAAAGTTGATATAGGGCTATACTGGCACATCCTCCAAAAGCACTGTTGAACAGAAGAAGTATAATTAATTCTTACTCCTTCAACACCAAAGTACGCCCCTAGGAAGAGGATTGAAGCATTAGATTCCTACCTAGAGGAAATAAATATCCGGGGGCTTTGTAAGGATTGGATCCATGTAACTTTGTAAATTGGCAAGACAAGCCCATCTTACACGATAAAACTGGCTCATTTCAGCTATGATCAGGTACGTGCCTATAAGGAACAAAGTTTCTTCACCACCCTTGAACCACTACTTCATTCGAGACAGCGAAAAAGACTAGAAGCTTGAATATCCCAAATAAGCCTATAAAAAAGAGCAAATGCATATTTAAAATAAAAAACGTAAATAAGAAGAAATATTTCCTATTATTTTAGTAAATTTGTTACTATAAGCATTAAAAATGCCTAAATTACGTCCAATATCGGAAGATTTGATTATCAAGCGCATACGACTTGAAAATCCCTGGTGGGAACAAGGCAGAATCCCTGAGCATCTTTTGCAGCTAAAACGCAGGATGTATTTTGAGCAACTCTATCAGCAGATAGCCCTACTATCGGTACGCAGAGCTACTGTACTTATGGGCCCTCGCCGTGTTGGTAAAACCGTTATGCTCTACCAGGTCATTCAACAACTAATTGACGATGGTGTACCACCCCGTAAAATTTGCTTCTTGTCCATCGATGCCCCCATTTATAATAACATCGGTCTGGAGGAACTCATGGCGCTCTGCCGGCAGGCTTTGAATGACGGCACCTCCGAGCAACTCTACTTTATTTTCGATGAAGTGCAATACTTAAAAAACTGGGAAGAGCACCTGAAATCGATGGCGGACCTGCATTTTGGCATCAGATTCGTCGTATCCGGATCCGCGGCCGCGGCCCTAAAACTAAAAAGTAACGAATCGGGGGCCGGCAGGTTTACAGATTTTATGTTGCCGCCGCTCACCTTCATAGAGTATTTAAGCCTCAAAGACCTGACCTATCTGTTAAGGACAGAAAACATTGTAGGCAGCGACGGCTTGGCCGTTCCCATCGAAGTGACCGATAACTGGGACGCCGTAAACGATCATTTCCTAAACTACATCAATTTCGGCGGTTATCCGGAGGTGATCTTTAACGAAACCATCCAGCAGGACCCCGGCAGGTTCATTCGCAGCGATATTATTGATAAGGTGTTGTTACGCGACCTGCCAAGCCTCTATGGCATCCGGGATGTTCAGGAATTGAATTCGCTTTTCAATGTTATCGCTTATAACTCTGGCAACGAGTTCAATCTCGAAGGGCTCGCCCAGGAATCCGGCGTCGACAAATCGACCATCCAAAAATATCTCGAGTACTTGGAAGCCGCTTTCCTGATCAAAATCCTTTACCCGGTTGGTATCAACACCAAACGGTTTATGCGAAACAGCCGGTTCAAGATTTACCTTACCAATCCCAGTATGCGCTGCGCACTGTTTGCGCCGATCTCATTTACCGATGATCATTTCGGGCAAATGGTTGAAACGGCGATAGTTGCCCAATGGCTGCACAGAGGCGATGTGCCGCTACATTTCGCGGCATGGACGGGTGGTGAAGTAGACCTGGTTATGGTATCCGGCAACCAGAAACCTTTATTTATGGTGGAAATTAAGTGGAGCAACCAGTACTGTCAAAATCCCGGCAAACTGAAAAGCCTCTTGAAATACGCCAAAGAAAATAATAAGAAGATTGCCTGGGTCACCAGCATCAACAAGGTAGAGACCAAGACTATCGACGGAATAGAATTGCGTTTTCTTCCCGCCGCATCTTATTGCTATTCAGTAGGAAAGTATTCATTCTTCAAGATTGGCGAGGGCCAACCATCTCTTTTTAATAACCAGTCAAAAGGCTAAATCTAAAATTTTCTGACGGTCTGGACATAATTAGAAAAGCTGGCGATATTGCCGACTTTTTAATATATCTCACTGTAAAATTCCCCCATAGTTTTGAGAGTCGGCTTGTTATCTTACGTACATCTAACTCCAACCGCGATCTTCTCAAGATGGTCTTTATCAATCCAACAAAAACCCCGCATGGATATGCGGGGCAAAACAAAATGGTAAGATCAATAAAAGCCTACCTGGCCAACCATTTATGTACTAATGCAAACTCATCAATGTTCCATGATGATCTACCACCATAGAAGAGTTGCGCCTGCCAACATGGGCTCCCAATTCTTCCAGGCTGTATATCGCTGAAGGATCGGCGCAGGATGGATTGTCAACTTCCACATGGTTTATATCCATCCCGAAAGACCGCTCTCCCAATAAGTGATAGACTGTTTCATAAGCCGTTTCTAAAAAAATACGCCTGTTGCCTTCCGTGTATAACGGGTGATACATGGTAACAACGGTATCCTCCGGATCATCGCCGGTTGAATATTATCGAGTGAAGAGAGGAATTGAGAAAGCGGAATAAGCAATTCAGACTGGCGGTTTATACAGCAAAAGCCCCGGACAATATCCAGGGCGCTGCTAATTTCAGTGGATAAAGATTGCTGGTAACCAGAACTGTTTAGAAGTAGATAACACCCAACTCCCCATCTGTCTCTATGATGGTGGCATTGCCGATCTTATGTTCTTTCAGTATCCGTACTGCCGGGTTTGTTTCTCCATACATGCCAAGCAGGTTTACGTATTTACTGCCATTACTTTCCGTTACCTGGATCTTAACTCCCTCGTCAGGAACATCGGCGGGATAATACACCACCTTCATCGTATACAAAGTCTTGTATTGGTCGCCTGGCAGTATTGCAGTCATTGAAAGTTGCATATCGGGCACTATGGCTGATATCATCGGACCATTGTAAGCATAGGGTTTGGCCTTCACCATATCAAGATAATTGTTGAGCCTGATCTTATTCTTCACAAAATACTCATCGCAGGGCAGGAAGATGGTGTAGCTGCGCGCGGGATCGTTGATATAACTTAAAGCCACGCTGTAGATATAAGCATAATAATCATAGTTGGGGCCTGCCAGCGAAGGATAACCCCTGAACAAGGTATCCATATACGAGAAGGCAGGATCAACATGCAACCACTGGCTGGCAGTGGTAACGGGATAATCGGTCTTCCTGATAAAAAAACTGGTATCCACCTGTTGCACAGGACCATTGAAAGTATTCCAGGAGAACATTCCTGTCTCTGCTGTTGCGGGCAGTTTTACGAGCAATGTATCACGGCCATTGCCACCGGTTATCTGCACGGGCTCTCCATTGAGGGTTATACGATTGTCGGCCGCGTTGGCGCTGAAGTTCTCCACCAGCAGTGTAATGTTGTCGCCGGCATAAGCATAGAATGGCCAGAAGCCTTTGATGAGGGGCGTTGGCTTGATATCGACAGCAGGCCCCTCGCCTACTTTGAACTGGTCATTCCTGCTCACGGTAACCAATATTTTACCGGTGCTTACTTTTGAAGGCACCAGTACCACCAGGCTATCGCTCGTTTTGGTCAATATCTCTGCCGGAATACCATGGATGGTCACCAGGGTTTCCAGAGTGGTTTGTGAAAGGTTCTTCCCATATACTGTTATCTGCTCACCCGCCTGTGCGGATGTCCTGCTTAGTTTTTCTATGGAGGGTTGCATGATTCCCTGATCACTATTGCCGTCCTTGTCTTTTTTGCAGGCAGTGAGGGAAAGGAATAACCCCATGAGGAAGTAGCTGCCGATCTTATTGTATAATCTCATCGATGTGTGTTGAATGGATTAGAAATTGGTGATGGTAGACAGGTTGATGGTCTTGTTGACATTTCCATCTACCGGCTGCCGGTAACCACGAAGTATCATGGTATAACATTTCCTCACTTCGAGGGGAAAGGATTTGCGAATGAGTAAGGTATCTCTCCCGGTTGCCGGATCTTTGTACATGATGCGGAGACCGGGCTTGGTATCTGGCAGCACGGCTGTATAATCGGTCATTTGTTTATAGGCTACGTTTTTAATGGCGCCGATGGCCAAGGTATCGATACTGAGACTTACGGGCCCTGCATCGGGGCTCAGGTTAATGAGCCTGATCTTCGCTTTGAGTGGATCGGGGGCTATATCATCCTTTGTATACATTGTCTCATAAAACCCCAGGCTATCCAGCAGGTAAATGGTATAGTGCCTTTTGTCTTCGAGGGTAAAGATGGACTCGGTTATCTTCCTGGCATTTTCCAACAGCTTTGTGGTATCTGTAAAAGCAATCCTGTATACGCCGGTATCGATCAGGGAATATTTAGAGAAGTTGAAAGCGCCTACCAGACCGGCGCCGTTGTCGTTGTAACTGCGATCGCCATAAAACTGATTGTTGATGAGTACCATGCTGCCGGCGCCAAAATAATCTGCAGCGCTATTGTAGATCATCAATTCACTTGCCGGTGGGGGAACAGGCATCTCTGCATCCTTTTCGCAGGAGGTGAATACCACGAGGATCAGCAAGGCCATTATACAGCCAATATATTTTTTCATACTTGTTGTTTTATTTTTCAATGACCACTTTTGCAATTCTTACATCTGCATCGGCAGCAACCATGTCGTAACCGGCATAGAGATTACCAAATTGATCGAAGACGATCCTGTTCAGTTTACCAATGATGCAGTTGTTGCCGGGCTGGCGGTGTTGCATAAATTGACGTTGGGAAGTATACTCCGGCGGAAAAAAATTAAATGTTGTCATCCGGGAGATGATCTCGGCCTGCAGGTCCATTTTATAGATCTGGGAACGCCCAAACAGGATATTGCCATCAAAATCCACATCGAAGGTGGTAGTAGTGGAAAGGCCTACTTCTTTGAAGGTACCGGTCTCATAATCGGAACGTACGCTCATGGGCAATCCCACTATTGTAGAAGCTTCACGGGTATCCATATTTACTTCCATGATATTGTCATTCCAGCCTGCGCCGAATCCACTGAGAATATAGAATTTGCCGTTACCTGCCTTCACCATATTGGTGGCCTTATAGAAGCGCACATCATCCCTGAATCCATCGCTGTGCTCTTCCAGGGTGGTATAAAACACTACATGGTAGGTTACTCCATCTACATCTTCGAAATCGAATATTTCTCTGCTTACTTTGCCCAATATTGTTTCTATGCTTCCATCTTTCTTGAGCTTACGCAGGAGGGTGCCGCCATCGAGAAAACATAGATCGCCGTTCTTATCGAAGGTGAACCCACCCGGTGAACTAACCATGGCAGAATCTTTGGGGCCATCTTCCAGTCCACGGTAACTGTAAAAGTAATTGCTGTAGTAGTTGGCTACAGAACGGTTGTTGTTGCCTGCTACGGTTTCCACTTTACCTGTTTCGGGATCAAGGCGCTGGATAAGTGCATAATAGGTGACAAAGCCGGTGATGGGATCAGGGGGCGTCTCGAACCTGTTGGTAAAATACAGCTTGCCGTCGGGACCCGGTTTCATATCCACGGAACCTATGTCGCCTCCTGCTGAGTAATTATCATTCTCTATCCTCAGGTCCGCGCCGGTAGCAGCGAAATTATCATTGCCTCCCCCGGCAAGGGTAGTGACCATGCCATCCTTCAATCTTCGTATACGGAAATCATTTGCGCCACGCGGGTTATCGAGAAAATAGAAAGCAGCGACGTCTTTGTCGTAAGTGAGCTTCAGCATTGTATTGACGACGGCTTTTCCGGCAGGGCCATCTGACAGGGCGGCCGGGAATATATACTCCCAGTTGCCGGGTCCTTTGGCAACGCTATCTGAGTAAGTGAACAGGAAGGGCTCCACCCATACTTTATCAGGGAATAAAATATCGGGGCGTTTGACGGTAAAGGCAAGGGATGGCATCACAGCCCCGTTGAGTGTGAAGTAAACAGAACCGGGGCCAATCTTTGCCTGCCGCGGTACGATGATATTAAAGGTATCTTTTGCATAACCTTCGGTATTGGAGATGCCGCGGCTTACGATGCGGGCTTCCACTTCGGAAATAAACAGTTTGATATCAGCGGCGGGGTCGCCCACCTTAGCATACACGGTGACGGCCTCATCTATTTGCGCTTCGCCAACCTCCAGTGTACCTTTCACCACCTTGATAATGCCGGATTCACCATTGAGGGTATCGAGCCTGTCTTTGAATTTGGTGCAGGAAAAAAATGATAAGCAGATAAAGCAAGCGGCGATCGCTTTGGCTGTTGAATGAATATATTGTTGTTTATAGCGTTTGTTGTTCATCTTAACGGTAGTTGCTGGTTATAAGATCATGTTTACGCCGAATGAATAATAAGGACGTTGATAATAGCGGCGAAAGATCGCATCGCCACCGGTGGGCGGCTGTTGGGTACCATGGGAGGGATTGTAATGATAGTTCCTTGTCCAGTCCTGGTACAGCAGTATGGGCGCATTCAATACGTTTTGTACACCGGCACTAATGCTGAACAATTTATTGATGCGTTGCCGCCAGGTAATGTCGAGCTGGTCCCTTCCCTGCATCATAATGTCGGCATCTCTTCTTTCGGATTCATTAGCACCGATGGCATAGATGTAATCGCCGGCCCTGTTGTAAGAGAGGGCCACCTTGGTACCGGTACCTGCATTCTCATAATTGAGGGAAGCATTGAGGAGATAAGGCGACTGTCCCTGCATGGGCCGCTTCCTGCCACCTGCAAACCCGGTAAAAGGTAAAGAGGGTACATCTACCTGGCTTTTGAACCAGGAGCCGTTGAACACCACAGCAAGGTCGCGGAAGAATTTACCAGGTATGAAGTCGAAGCTTTTTCTAAACTCCCCTTCCATACCATAGATATAGGTTTTGCCGGTATTGCTGTAAAAGAACTGGTCGAAGCCTTCAGAGAAAATAGAACGGAATCGTTCAATGGGCTGATCGAGGTGCTTGTAAAAGAAACCGACATTGATCATTTCATTGTGCCTGGCACTGTTGGGATACCATTCCAAACGTAATTCGGTATTGTGAATATTGACGGTTGTGAGTAAGGGGTTGCCACTGTAGGTTTCCTGGTCGAGGTAACTGGTGTATTGCATCGGGGCGGCTTCCCTGAACTCGGGCCGGTTGACTGTTTTTCCATAGCTGGCCCGGATCACGAAATTGCTGTCGGCCCTGAAAGCCATGTTGATGGAAGGCAATACGGAAGTAACAGGTTTGTCTACCATGAGTGGGTAGGCAGCCAGCCCGCGTTCGAAAGAACCCAATATCCTGAAGCGGTTATCTTCCACGCGCAGGCCGCCAAAAATATTCAGGCGCCCGTTGAGCAGGTTGAAGTCGGTACTGAGGTAACCGGCATTCATCACATTGTCTGCATAATACTGGTTGTTGGGGGTTGTTTTTTCATACCACTTATATCCGGTGCCATCTTCCCTGAACATGGAAGGATCGAAATACCGCTGCAGGTATTTTTCCTGCAGGTCGATGCCTCCACTGATCAGGCCGCCGCTTTGACCCGGCTTCGTAGAAGCCAGGACGACCAGGTTGGGATCGTAGAGGTTGTCACCATTGTTGAGGATAAAGTTGCGGCTGCTGAAATCGCGGATGCGGGATTCATGGTAAAATCCGGTCTTGAACCCCCATACCTTGTTGATGCGGTAGTTGAGGTCGATATTGCCCTGGTAAGTATTTTCTTTTACATCGTTGAAGGCCCTGGTGAGGAGGTAAAAGGAAATATACTCGGCCCGCATCAGCCAGGGATTTTGTTCATCGGGCACATCTTTCCCGTTCGTCTGTTGGATGGGCCTCATCAGGGTATAGTCGCGGGTATCGGGTTCCTGCTTGTGAATGGTGGAATAACTGAGGTTACCACTGAGGGTGTTTTGTTTTTCCTTTCCAAACAGGTATTTGCCGCCCAGTTGGCCTGAGTACATGATGTTCTCTACATAGTAAAGGTTGACATGTCTGAACTCGAAATCACCGTAATCATCCAGCAAGCGGTAATCTTCTACGCCGATGCGCTGGTTGTTGACATTAAAAAAGTTGCGCAGTTCAAAAGACAGCCTGTCGCTGAACTGGTATTCATTGCTCTGTATGGCAGAGATGCGGGAGGCATGAATACCCTGGGTACCACGACTATCGTGGTATTCGGTAAAGGAATTCTGTTCGGTCACTCTTTGTTCATGGGTGTTGGAATAGGAAATGGCGGTCAGGTTCTTCAGGTATTTACCACCTATTTTCCAGGCGTCATAATAGTTCAGGTTGAAACGCAGGTCGGGAAGGGCCTGGCGGTTTTTGTCCATCACATATATGTTCTTGAACTGGCTGGAGTACTGTGCATTGCCAGCTGTGGTCAAATGGTTGAAGTTGGCGGCCCTGGGTATACCTGTGGGGAGCTTGCGTGTTCCATCATCAAAACCCAGGAAATCAGTTTTGCCACCGGCATAGGCCCATACATCATCAAAGGTGGAACCTGGCCGGTATTGGGTGGAGAGTTGTATATCTACCTGGCGGGTGAGCTGGCTTTTCTTGGTATAGATCTTTACCAGGCCACCGGAAAATTCACCGGGCAGATCGGGAGAAGGTGATTTATATACCATGATGCGATCGATGGCATTGCTGCTGATCACATCATAGGAAAAGGAACGGCTGTCTGCATCGGCAGCCGGCGCCATGGCATCATTTAAGAAAGTCAGGTTGTAACGTTTGTTCAGTCCGCGTACAATGATGAAGTTGTCGCCGGAGATGTTGACACCGGGAATGCGCTTGACTACTTCTGCGGCATCCCTGTCGAGGGTACGCGCTATCTGTTCGTTGGAGATACCGGATACTACGGATTTGGCGGAATATATTTCATTGACCAGTTGTGCATCGGTGGTATTGGCCACACGGCGGTTCCTGATGGCAGAAACCACTACACCGGTCATGACACCCGTATTTTCTGAACTGGCCTGCAACTTTACATCCACGCTGGTGGCATTATTGTCGGAAGTTTTTACATTGAGCACTCTGTCTTTTTTGTAACCGACATAGGATATCAGCAAGGTGTAATTACCTGCAGGAACAACATTGAGCCTGTACTCTCCTTTCTCATCGGTGGTCGTATTGAAATTTATCCCTTCAATGCTCACGGTAGCGCCTACGAGGGGATCGCCATTTTCAAAATCAACGACCTTGCCGGTAATGGCGCCCGGCAAATCTTTTTTTTCTGCTATCTTTTCTCCTGCCTTCACGATTATATTACTGCCTACTACGGTAAACAGCAATCCATATTTCTTTTCCAACAGGGACAACGCTTCTCCCAACAACATACTATCGGCTTTAAACGAGGGAATTAGAATGGGCAGTAATTGTTCCTTCGCATAGGTAAAGCTGTAGCGGCTTTGTTTGTCCAATGCTTCAATAACCTGCAAAGCGTTGGTTTGGCTAAGGTCGATGGTTATTTTCTCTGTCAATGCCGCGTGTTGTGCGCTCGCGGGCAGGGCACCCAGCAGGCCCATGCAAATAATGAGCAGCCAATGGCGCTTTCTTACTACACTGCTTTTTTTGTCTTTAAGCAGATTTGGTTTAAAATTGCAGTTCATACTAATGCTTGTATTTATACAGGTGTTTAAAAGGAGGTGTTCGCAGCACTTCCTTTTGTTTTTATGAAAACGCTTATTGAATGATGATCCTGCCGTCTTTTGCCTGGTATTTCAGATCGTGCAGGAGCAGGATATTGACCAGCGCATCTTTCCAGCCGATGTTGCCAAATGAGGCGGTGATGGTTTTCCCTTGTAATGCTTGTTTATTGTATTGTATCTGCAACTGGTAACGCGATGCCAATCTATCCAACGCTTCGGTGAGGGGGATGCTGTTGAACACCAGGCCTCCACGGGTCCAGGCGGTTACATCTGTGGTATAATGGTTGGTAGTAAATTGCTGAGTGGCTTTGTCGTAGAAAAGTATTTGCCCTGGTAATACCAGGTTGCGCTGTGCGGGATCCTTTGCAGGCGAGATGGCTATTTTACCTTCGGTGAGTGCCACGCGTATTTGCGCTTCTGCTTCACGGGCTTCCACGTTCAGCGCGGTACCCAGTGCGCGGGTTTCTATCTGCCCGGTTTGTACAATGAAGGGCCTGGTGCTGTCCTTATGTACTTTAAAGTAACCCTCTCCTTTCAGTAATATGCGCCTTTCCTGTTGATTGTACACGGCACTGTATTCGATGGAGGAGTGTGTATTTAATATTACCTGTGTACTATCGGGCAAAAGCAGGTGCCGGATTGTATTGTCATTGTTGATAATAACGGGGCTGCCGGCGATCTCTCTTTTACGGTTGTTGAAGAGTGTCAGCCAGCCGGTGAGCAAAAGGCCGATCAACAATCCGGCCGCTACGGCATAAGGCTTCCATACAAAACGGCCTTTCACCACAGCAGTGGTTTGGATATTGGATACAATGTTGTTCCATATCCTATCTCTTGCATCATCGGTTTCCTTTGTGGTAAAGGACTGTTTGTTTTCCCGCGCATCAATGTCCCACAACCATTTCCAGAAGAGTGATTGTTCTTCGGTGCTTGCTTTACGCTGGGAAAATTTCCTGAAGAGCTGGTCTAATAATGATCTCTTTGGTGGCATACACACAGTAATTCCACCGGGGAAAGGAATGGGGGAAGGCTTGTATGTTAACTTAATATGAACTCTCCAGGGCCTGCAAAAAGAGCGGCAGCAGCAACACACTTGCCGGATACTCTGCTCCTGCTTTGCGCAGACGGACCATGGCAATCTTCAGGTGTGTTTTGACGGTTTCGGGTGAGATATTCAACTCATCAGCAATGCCCTGGGTGGTATACTGCCCATAATGTTTAAGGGAGAAAACGGTTCTCATTTGCGGGGGCATGAGGGCAATTGTCTGGGTGATGATGTCCTGTAGTTTTCCGTATTCATTTTCAAATTCGGCGGGGGTGAGCGCTGTGGAAGTGGAAGCAGCAATGTTTTCCAGCAGCAGGGCAAAGTCGTCGTAATGTTTTTGCCGGAAACCTTTCTCGCGAAAATATTTGAATACTTTGAGGTAGAGGCAGGAGATGAGATAGGTCTTGAGGGTCGTTGTTAATACAAGGGGCTTCTTCTTATGCCAGAGGTCGATAAAAAGTTCCTGCACAATATCCTCTGCTTCAGCGGCATCGCCGGTTTTCTTCATGGCCAGTTGCCAGAGCAGGCTCCAGTAACGGTCAAACAGGTCCTGAAAGCTGCCGGTATCACCTGACTGCATACGGGTAAGTAGCTCCAGATCAGTCAGGCCGGTGGTACGCATTGTAATGAAGATGGTTGATAAAACGCGAAGGTAACAGGCGTTGGCTGTAAAGTGAAATTGGTTGGTTTATCTTTTTGTTATGGAAAAGTAAGATCCCGGCAACCAGGGGCTGCCGGGATCTTTGTATTATTATCATCGTGCCTGATGATAATGGCTATCATTATTAATTCGTCGTTTGCACTTTCTTCTGGTCTATATTCCTTATCACTACTTCCACGCGACGGTTGCATTGTCTTCCTTCTTCGGTAGCGTTGCTGCACTTAGGATTGTCTTTACCGAATCCGCGTGCAATGATCCTTGATTTCTCAACACCGGCACTCACGAGGGCATCTGCTACGGATTGTGCTCTTTGTTTGGAAATCTTCTTATTGATTGCCACGCTTCCCTTGCTATCGGTATAACCATCCACATAGAAATTGGAATTGGGAATCTGCTCGTTCATGGTCTTTGCAGCATTGACGAGAATTTCTCTTGATTCGGGCCTGATGGTGGCTTTACCGAAATCGAACAGGATGTTCTTGAAATCTGCAGTGATCTTCACTACCACATCTTCCACAGGACAACCTTTGGAGGAAGCGGGACCAGCCTTATCAGGACAAGCATCTTCATCGTCATTAACACCATCACCATCTCTATCCGGAGGCGGGCAACCATTGTATTTGGCAGGACCTGCCACGGTAGGGCACTTATCATCTTTATCAGGAATGCCATCGCCATCGGTATCAGGACATCCGTGGAACTGGCCGGAACCCGGTTGATCAGGACACTCATCAATTTCATCATTCACGCCATCTTTATCTCTATCGGGTATGGGACAACCATTGTATTTAGCGATACCTGGTACGTTGATACAGGAATCCTGTTCATCATTCACACCATCACCATCTGTATCAGGCACAGGACAACCCTGGTAACGGGCCACACCTGGTATGGTGGGGCATTTATCCTGGTCATCATATACGCCATCCTTATCGGTATCTGGTTTTACCTTTTTCTTGTATGGCATACCAAAGCGAACGCCGAAATGCAGGTCGGCCTGTTTGGAATCGAACAGGGAACTGATCACGCTGCCTGATCCGAGGAATACAGGTCCGAAGCGCAGTGAGAGACCGGCATTGAAATCGGTGAGCTCATTGTAATTGATGGGCACGGATATTCCCCAACGGGCATTTTCAACACGGGGAGTAATAGAGTAAGAATTGTAGGCATACAAATTAAACCCATTTGTTTTACTGGTTGCAAACTGTCCCGCAAGGTTCACGTAGAAAGGACCTGCGATATTGTAATCGATATTGGCCTGAATAGTAGTAGGCAGGGATATCTTATAATCGTCTGTATTATTCGCTGTGGGGGTGAAATAAGGGCTATTGTCCAATATGTCCTTGTAATCACTGACAGATTTATCTTTAAACTGGCTCAGGAGGAACTGCTGACCTGCCGGGATATTGGCATTCCAGGAACCTGACTGATTGCTGTTCTTATTGAATTTGATCTGACCAATATCCAATACTGCTACGCCTACCCTGATCTTGTATTTATTGGCCCAACGGTCATTGGTGTACATGGAATAATCCTGTTTGGGGCGATACTCATATACAACACCCACATCTCCGCCAACACCATGGCCATTGAATTTGAAGAAATCGCCGAAATCATAATCGGAGAAATTGGCGTCGGTAGTATTCAACTTTACCTGACCGGTAGTATTGGTAAGATAGGTACCACCAGCACCATTGTTAACGGTTCCATTAAAATTGTCCAACTCCAGGAAGGCATTGGCGACGCCTGCCAGGTATTTCAAGGTAAGTCCACCTTTCAGAAAATGCTGACTTTCTTTTGGGGTAAACACCTGACCCACTGAAACACCGAGCTCCGACCAGCCAGCGGTATTGACTATTCCCCTGGACATGGCAAAATTGAAAGGATAGGTATCCTTGGCCTCTCCCCCATCAATTACTGCTCCGGCTAACCGGCCATTGATGCCGCTGGAATTGGCAAATACGCGTGCGCGTGTGGTAATGGCCATTGCTGTACGTGGGCCAACATTGAACATGGCCGATGGCCCCAGGATATCAATGCGTGATAAAGCCTTCAGGTTATCACCATTGCCCCTTAATAGCTTTGATTTTAAAGAATCTGCATTGAAAGAAGACTTGGTAATGTCTTTAAACTTGAGCTCATTCTGGTTGTTTCCAACAAACCCATCAATTGAAAAAACATTGACATCCCACTTATACCGGCTATCGGCAATATTGGCGGGATTAAAAAACACACCGTTGACACCGGTGTAGTTGCTGCTTCTGTAGCCAGGATAACTCTGCGCATGTAAATAGCAAGAAGCGAACATCAATAGTAAGTACAGATACACTCGTTTCATAATAAAAAAATTTAGTGAAAATGCCTGGCATAACCGATGATCGATTATGGATCCTACGATCTGGTGAAAGGGGAGGCAGATGGGACTTTACAGTTGGAATGAAATGGCAGGGAGTAAGGGAGGAATTGGATACAATATAGATAAATATTTATTATATATTAATTATATAGAACAATATTTACCTGATGAACAGATAAATACAACCGGTAAAAACATTGTATTTAAATCGAAAATATATTAATGAGACTGTAATATCCAGGGATTCGCTGCGTAGAAAAACAAAAGCTGCCTCCTTTATTTTAGGGAGACAGCTTTTGGATATATTAATCCACAATAAGAGGTATGCATAATGTTTATGCCCGGCTACATACGTACACAGTTATACTTTATAGTATTGTTCCCATCCTTTGCGTGGAGGAGGGCCAACGAGTAATTCATTGATCTTTTTATCGTTGGTGATGATCTTTTTCTCTCTGTCAAACTTGATTGTCTTACCAGTCCACTGGGCCAATACACCCAGGCAAAAGACCTGGCTTAATGGTCCGGCTATGGAGAATGGTGAGCGTGTTTGCTCTTCTCCTTTGCAGGCTTTCAAAAAGTTTGCGAAGTGATTAGAGGGACTTTCGGGTACTACAGGCAGTTTGGAAGCCATTTCCTTTGCTTTCTCTTCGGGAATAATAGATAATGTACTGCCGTGTGAACCGCCCTTAAAGGTCAGGTCCTTGCTGTAGATGATCTTACCTGGATTGAGCTTGGCTGGTTTGATGGCGCCGTTGCTGGGAGGTGGAATATTGGGATCGAGACCAGAAACGCCGTATCCTTTTGGAATAGGAGGCAGGTTGTCCAGGCCATCATACCATTTTATTTCCAGCGGCGGCATGGTACCGCGCTTTGGGAATTTGAAAGAAAGGGTGGTTGACATGGGATAGAAGAAGTTGTTGTGTCCTTCCAGTTTGATGGGATCAACTTCGTAGGGTAAACCCAGGTCGAGGAACTGGTGTGCGGTATCGAGGATGTGTGCACCCCAATCGCCCAGGGCTCCCATACCGAAATCAAACCAGCAACGCCATTGGCCATTCACAAAATCTTTGTTGTAGGTATGTCCCTGCGTAGCCATTTGCCAGATATCCCAATCTAATGTAGAGGGAAGTGGTTCGGCTGCAGGGAAGGAAGTGATCTTAGGATCCCAGCCATGCCAGCGGCGTGGTGAGTTCATGTGGGCGGAGATATCGGTCACATCTTTGATGATACCGGCATCTACCCAGGCTTTGAACTGGAAGTAGTTGGCGTCGGAGTGTCCCTGGTTACCCATTTGTGTAACTACTTTAGGATATTTCTTAGCCGCTTTCATCATGAGTTCAACTTCATTGAAGGTGCGCGCCATTGGTTTTTCTACATACACGTGTATGCCGAGGGCCATGGCCATCATGGTGATGGGGAAGTGGGAAAAGTCGGGCACGCCAATAGACACGGCATCGATCTGCTTGCCCATCTTATCGAACATCACCCGGAAATCCTGGAAACGTGGTACATCGGGAAACTGCTTTAAGGTAGCGAGTGTATGGGGTGCGCCCATGTCTACATCACAAAATGCTACAATATTTGCCAGGCCTGTTTTATGCAAAGCCTGAATGATTTCGCCACCGCGGTTGCCTATACCGATACAGGCAAGGTTGACTTTTTCTGCGGGCCCTATTCTGCGGGGGCTCCGTCCTTCATTGGCCAATAAAAAACCGGGTACGGCGGCAGCTGCTGAAGCCAGCATGGCCTGCTTTAAGAATTTTCTCCTGGAATAATCGTTATTAAACATTGGTGGGGGGATTTATGCTTTAGCCTTCCAAAGTACATAAATAACCCATTAGAGACTCATTAAAGTATGCAGCACTGCCAATCAAGCTTTCTATTTTGCCAAAAGAGCTTACTCCACGCCTGTTATTTCCAATTGTAAACGATTAAGTTCCCTGTATAATCCATCGGGGAGGCTCAATAATTCCTGGTGGGTGCCCAATTCTCTTACCACGCCTTTTTCCAGCACTACAATTTTATCGGCGCTGCGGATGGTAGACAAGCGATGGGCTATGATGAAAGAAGTACGATTCTTCATGAGATTGTCCAGGGCTTCCTGTACCAGGGATTCTGAAGCTGCATCGAGTGAACTGGTGGCTTCATCCAGGATGAGGATGACAGGATTTTTAAGAATGGCGCGTGCAATGGCAATGCGCTGGCGCTGGCCGCCGGAGAGTTTCACACCGCGCTCGCCTACTACTGTTTCATAACCTTCGGGGAAATTGACAATGAACTCATGGGCATGGGCCTGCCGGGCGGCCTGCTCAATTTCTTCCTGGGTAGCATCGGGCTTGCCGTATAATATGTTCTCCCGGATGGTGCCGCCAAAAAGCAATACATCCTGGGGCACGAGGGCTATCTGTTTGCGCAACTGGGTCAATGGAATGGATGTGGCGGGTTTGTCATCATACAGCAATTGTCCGCCGCCGGGTTCATAAAAGCGCAGTAGCAAGGCTGCGATGGTGGATTTACCTGCCCCGCTGGGGCCCACGATGGCTACCTGCTCGCCCGGTGTGACGGTTACAGAAACATCTTTTAATACGGGCAATTCGGACCGTGTAGGATAACTGAATGCTATGTTTCTTAAACTCACCTGTCCGTGTAAAATATGTTCGGGCTGTATGGGTTCGTCCTGTTCTGACACCTGCTCGGGAATGTCTTTCAATAATTCGCGCACGCGCTGGGTAGCGCCCAGGGTCTTTTGTAACTGGCCATAGAGGTCGGCAAAGCCGGCCATGCTGCCGCCCACAAATGCAGTATATACTACGAAAGCGGTGAGGTCGCCAAAATTCAGGTGGCCAATGCCATACCATACGACGAGCACAATGGTGCCGAATAAACTGAACAGGAGGAAGGATACAAACATGCCGCGGTACTGTCCGCTTTTGATGGCCATTTTCACTACCTGTTGCAAACTTTTTGTATAGCGGTTGATCTCGAACCATTCATTGGTGAATGACTTTACATTGCTGATGCCCTGCAGGGTTTCCTGCACGATGGTATTGGAGTCGGCCAATTGATCCTGGGTCTGGCGGGAGAAGCGGCGGATGTACTTTCCAAATACGATGGCTATAATGATAATGACAGGTATGACTGATAACATAACACCAGTCAACAGGGGGGAGATGTACAGGATGAGGCCAATGCCTATAATGAGGGTGAGAATGCCTCTCAGCACTTCGGCCAGTAAGGAGGTGACGGCATCCTGGATCTGTGAGAGGTCGGCGCTGATGCGGCTGGACAACTCCCCTACTCTTCTCTGGGCAAAGAAATCCATGGGCATGGTGATCATCTTGCGGTAGATATCGCGCCGCATGTCGGCTACAGCATTTTCCCCCACCGCAGTAAAGAGGTAGATACGCATGAAGGAAAACAACATCTGGATGGTGAGGATGGCAAACATCCAGCCTACGATGGCACCTGAAGTGCCAAAGGCTGATCTGGTGCCGTTGGCGGTGTCGATAAGCTGCTTCAACAGGTAAGGGAAAGACATGGTGGTGAGGGAGGACAAGGTAATGAAAACCAGGCCGGTGATGAACTTTCCCATGTAAGGACGGATGTAGGAAAAGATGAGCAGGGTTTCCCGCAGGTTGGCCAGGGTAAGCTTTGCCTTGGGCATGTCTTCTCTTGATCCGCTATTGCGTCGTGCCATAATCTGATTGTTTAGTATTCCTGTCCCGGTAGACGAACAGGCCGGGGAAATATTGTAAGCAAGGTACGGGAAATGTGAGGCTTTAGCTGTCAGGCGTTTGTTTTCAGAACGGAGCAGGATGCGTTTTAGGTAAACATTCTGAATCTTTAAGTGCCAATTATTTTAACGATTACTTACCATCAAAACTTTTCCAATGAAAAAGGTCAGGAAGCCCCTGGGCAACCTAACTGTCTGTATCGTAATGACAGTACTGGTTGTAGCAGCGGGCTGCAATAAGCAACAACTCACTCGCTCCGAAGTAACGGATCTCTCCACCAACGAAAATACTTTACTGGCCGCAGCGGCCGCAGCCAGCGGCGAAGTAGTAAAACTTAGCAGCGGCGAATGGCGGGCGACGGTCAATGGTGTTCAGAAGTATCTCGGCACGGACTATATCGCCTCGATCAATGCTGCAATCGGCGGACTCACCGCAGGCCGTACTACGAAGGAATGGATAACGATCAAGAATTCCGGCAGCTCGGGCAATTCAGGCGGCTCGGTAAAAGCAGTCAACCTACAAAGTTATACAGGGCTTGATTTTTCCAATACTACTTTTACCTGCAATGGTAATGACCTGCTGATCGTACCGGTGCAGGCAGACCGTAAAACACAGATCGAAGTAAAGAACCTGAAGGTGGCCGGCAATCCGCGTTATGGTATCTGGTTCAAAGGATGCACGAATATGATCATCAGCAATATCACGATGAACCTTACCAACGGATCGGGACAATATGGCCTGGGCATCAGGGTTGACCACAGCACTGCGGCTACCAAAAACCTGACCATTAGCGGGAACATCAATATTACCGGAGGCGATATGTCGATAGAGACGTATGGGCTTGATGGCTTTACGATCGGCAATGTAACTTCCAGTAATAATTTTGGCTGCGGAGTATTGCTGAACCAATCCAAGAATGGTTCGGTAGGTACGGTGACAGGCAATTACAATTGTAATGGCGGAGGCTACGCTACATTCCGGGTGGCTAATAACAATGGCCCGAATGTAACCTGCGCCAAGGTATATTCCCGCAACAGTGGGCGGGGCTTCTTCAGTGTATCGGGCAGCAATGGCACCACGGTCTCAACGGTGGATATTGCCAACTCAACGAGTCATGGCATTTTCCTGGAAGACGCTTCGAATACGAAGGTCAATGCAGGGACGGTAAGTGGCGGACATCCCAATGTGCAACACGTAAGAACCTCTTCCTGTACAACGAAGGTGAATGGCCAGACGTATACGGCCGCTAACGGGTCGTGGTAGATGACCACCTACTATATGCTTGCTATGGCAATCTAATCCGTTTAAAATAATTGGCAACTATAGACTGCATTCAGGTCACGTGTCTTATACAGGCACGTGATCTTTGTTTTCACTACTTAACTACAAGCTTTTGTCATGCGGCTATTACTCATTTACCTGCTGATTGGCTCAGCTGGCTGTGTCCCTAAGCAAGATGAACAACAGGATACGGGGCTACTGCAACCGGCCTTGCAACAGGCTGTTGCTATAACAGGGCTTCCGGCGCCGGTGCAGGAATATATTGCTACACATTTGCGGGGCCGGGCAATTGTAAACAAGGAAGATTACGACAGCTGTTTCTGGTCGTTCTATGACTCAACAATGCTGCCCTTTTTTACAGCTACGGACCTTAATGACGATGGTCTGGTGGATTATGGGGTACTTGTAAAAAAGGAAGGCTTTGTGCAGCTGGCTTTCCTGTTGGGTGCAGGGGACTCTTTCACGCACCAACTGGCCAAAGAGTTTAAGAAAGCATTCAACGATACTACCAATGACCTCACCTGGTGCCTGACTCCCGCCCCACCCGGCCAAACAGATGTAGCTTATCCCAGGATGCAATCGCTTATCCTGCGGTCGAATGGGATCAACCTGCTGCAGCTGGAAAACAGGACCTGCATTTACTATTGGGATGGGCAAGGCATTGGCTTATTTGCTACGCCTTCCAGCGGACAACATGGCATCAATCAATGAACATTATTATGATCACTATACGCAGAACAAACTTACTGTTCTCTATGCTATCGGTTATGCTGTTGTTGTTGCTGGACGGTTGCCGCGATAACAACACGGTTACGGATGTAGATGGGAATATTTATCCGGTGGTACAAATAGGCAAACAGGTATGGATGGCACAGAACCTTTCTGTAACGCGGTATCGCAATGGGGACAGCATCCCGCAATTGATCAGGCCTGGTGATTGGGCTAAGGCCCGGGAAGGGGCTTATTGCAGTTATGTAACCAGGGACGGGATATTATCGAATTATGGAAGGTTGTATAACGGATATGCGGTACAGGATGAGCGACAAATTGCGCCGGAAGGCTGGCATATTCCCACGGCGGCTGAAATAGCCGAGTTGGCCGATTATCTAAAGGGTGATACTATTGCCGGAGGGGCGTTGAAAGCAACAGGGCTTACGCACTGGCTTTATCCCAATACGGGCGCCACCAATAGCAGTGGGTTTACAGCTTTGCCGGGCGGCTACCGGTATGGGCCGGAAGGCAGCTTCCATACGTTGGGCAGCAATGGTTACTGGTGGTGCAGCACGGGCAGCTTTGAGCTGTATAGCTGGAGCCAACGTTTTTATACAGGCTTTGCAGATATCAACCGGGACCCGCAATATTTGGCTTATGGGTTTTCTATCAGGTGTATTAAGGATCAATGAAACTGTCAGGCTGAGTTTATCAAAGCCGCCTTCGACAGGCTCAGGCTGACATCCTCAAAGGTTTGACAATAAAAAAAGGCCGCCTCACGATGGAGACGGCCCTTTTTTCCTTCACAATCCGCTTACTGCTTTATCAGGGTAAGCTGTTGTTTAATACCATGGTTATTGTATTGTAATACATACATGCCCTGGGGCAGGCTGCTTACATCTGTTACCAGTGTAGTGCTTTCGGTCCGCAATTGTTTTACCAATTTGCCATCCATGGTCACTATGCTCACGGTTCCATTCGCTTCAAGACCTGTAATAGTGATCAGTTTCTGTGCAGGGTTTGGATAAACACGGATGCTTTCCTTATTGCTGATCTGCACCCATTTGATGCCGGACAAAGTGAAGGTCTCATTATTATCTACCATTTTCAAGCGGTAGTAATGTGTACCATCAGATAATCCCGGGTGTGTAAAGCGATAGGTATGAACACCCGCACTGTTGTTTGTGTTGACAATACCAATATCCTCAAATGACAGTCCATTAGTACTATGCTGCACTACAAAGTGCTTGCTATTTATTTCACCATCTGATTTCCATTGCAGCTCGGCTGTCTTGCCTTTCTGTGCCACATTAAATTCCAGCAACCTCACGGGCAAGATGGCGCTACTGCTGGTGACGGAGAAGGGTGAGAAGCTGGTAAACCCAGTCTGGAACCTTCTGTACCTGCCAATGGAATCCTGGATGGATATGCCCCTATCACCCAATTGCCATGAGCTGGTGTAATGGGCTGTACGTGCCTGGTCACGATCAAAGAGTGGCATTTCATCAGGGGTATTCCAGTAGAAAGTAACGGTTGCATTGCTGCCTCCGGGCGTTTCCTCTTCGATCAACCAGGTACGGTTGACGAAGGCCGACTTCACGGTATCACCGCTCATGCCTTGTTTGAGTACATAAGGCAATACACCTACTGAAAAATGATCAGGAGTACCGGCATTGGCAATCTTCACGAAATTGCTGCTGCCTTCTGAAATACCAACAGGATAAACATTCTCGGCATCGTTGTTCACGATCTTCAATTTACCGGTACCATTGGTCACGATAAAGTGATTGGCATCCACGTTCTTCATACGACCGTTGATCACCAGATCATGATCACCCAACACCAGTTTACCACCGATCCATCCTGGCAGTTGAGCGGGCAGGCCGTTCTTCATATCCAGGTCACCATTTACGGTGATGTTGGCGGCCAACGGAATGATGGTGCTGAACTCCAGTTCCTGGGTGTTGTTGATGAGATCGAACTCAACAGGTGCTGTACCCGCGATCTCTGCTACTACTTTACCCTTTTCGATGCTAAACAACATCTTCCTGCTCACTGTTGTGCTGGCTCCTGCTGCAAGGCTCACCTCTACGCTATCGATAGCAGTAAGGCCGCCATTCGGATTCAGGATCATGAACCTTACCCAGGCTGATCCATCCTGTGCTCCTTTATTGCGGATAGCATAAGAGACGGTTACGCTGTCTCCTGCTGTAAAGCCCTGTGGATTGAAGCTGATAGCACCAGCTCCCAGGTATGCCAGATCAGGCGCTGCGCCTACGATCATGGTACGGGTAGCTGTGTTGTTGTCTTCCCTTTCTTCTACGTTTGTATTAGCAGGGTCCACCACGATCTTCATCACTTTCACACCGGTGATCAGTGAGGAGTAAGTAGCGGTAGCAGCAACCGTAGTATCACGGCCTGGCTGCAGGCTATTGATCGGTACATCATTGCCCAGTTGTATATCATCTACCAGGAAGCGCAGTACATTGGCCTGTGAAACCTTGCCGCCTGAGTTCCTTACGGTACCCACCAGGGTAACGGTTTGGCCAGACGCCGGATTGAGGCTGCTTGGTGAAATATACTGGCTCAATACTTCCAGGTCTTCTTTGCTGTCTACCACACGGATGTGGAAGTTACCGGTATTGTTGTTTTCCAGTGCTTCGCACGCTTCGTTGCTGGTATCGGCTTCCACCTGTATGATGTAATCACCCGGTACGGTAAACATATGGGTGAAGCTGCCTACACCTGCATATAATTCACCAGCTTTCACTACGGGGATCAATTCACCTTTCAGGCGTACACCATTCAGCATGTAGCGCGCGGTAACATCTGTTACATCACGGGTGCCAATATTCCTGATGGCCGGGAAGAACTGGCCTTCCTTATTTACGCGCACCAACGCAGGATTGGAAGCGGAGCCCAATTCATTGGACCTTTGATAAGGTTTCAGATCGGTTCCCAATACAAGGTTCTCACTGTTGTTGCTGTTACTCGATTCATCGACCTCATTGTCAATATCAGCTACCACTTTTACGGCAATACCGCAGGCCTTGTCATCAGCGGTTACGGTATAGGGATCAGACACCATGGTCACAATGCCGCCCTCTACAAGGGAATTAACGGTTTTCTTTGCTCCCAGGCGAACACCGCCTACGGAGAATTCAACCTTGAAAGCTCCTGCTCCTCTTCCCTGGTTCTTGATGGTGGCGCTGAAAGTAACCGTATTACCGGCAGGTATGCTGGTAGTGGAAGGTTTGAAAGCGGTAACGATCAGGTCGGCTTTCGGGATCACTACGGTCACTAAGAACTCATTGTTGCCTTCCTGTTGTTCCTCTACTGTATTATCTGCATCAATTACGATCCTCAGGATATGGGTGCCTGAAGTCATATCGGGCTTGCTGAAGTTTACACTAACTGAAGAGGATTTGTCTACGCTGTTAACCGTTTGGGTATGCACCAATGTAGAAGCACCATTTGGAATGGAATCATACACCTTTACTAAGTGCGCACCAGCATCGGTACATTTAATGTTCGCATCCTGGAAGCTGAAGTTGGTGAACCCGGTTTGACGGAAGTTCTGCATGGTGAGGTCGGGCTTGTTAAGCTCCGGAACAAAAGTCGCACTATCGGAAACAGTGTGCTTCGTCCACCTGCCATGATAAGTAGGACCTGGAATTTGCAGGAACTCGATATAGGTATAGGTCAATACCGCTTTGAGGGTGACAGGCTCAGTTGATGGAAGCGGAATAGTTTCTGTAATAAGCCGCTCATTGCCGGGGGCCCATGTATTGGGACCTGAAACATACTGGGCTATCTGCACACCATTCTTGTAAATACGCAGGGTATCCAATGCGATCTGATCATTACCTCTCCACATATTATTGGGATCGCTTGAACGGAATTTCAAGGATACTTTAAGCGAAGCATTGCCACCTACCACATTCTTACAAGGCGAATTGTCGACGGTTGTACGCACACCACCCTGATCGGGAGGAGGGAGACAAGCGGTAGAAGGCGTACAGGGGATTGGCATGGCCTTCGTGAGGGTGGCGCTCGTAAAGGTGAAGTCGGTGACGCTCACTGTGTACATGAAACTGCTGCCACAGATGGTATTGGGCAATAAGTAACTGTAATCACCATTGGCATTGGTAGTGGTTTTAATAACCAGGGTACCTGTATTGATGTTTACTTCAGCACCCGCTACCGGTACTGCTGTAGCGGTACCAAAATAAGTAGCCTTACCACTGATGAGGGCCCGTACCTGTGGACAGTTCTGCACCTTTATGTCGGTGGTGATATTGATGCCGCCTGGTAAAGTTGGGCTACCTACTGTAACAGGTCTGATAGCATAGTTGTTGAGGACGTTGATATCGCCCAGCTTATTGCTGCTGTCGACCCATACTTTGATGGGGAAGAACCCATCGTATTCAAACAACAAAGGAAGGGTAACGGTAGCACTTGAATTTCCATTGACCACAGGAATGGTAACGCTGTCAATCGGTGTATTTTCTCTGTAGAACTTCACAGATACATTGTTGGCAGCATTGGCGGTACTATTGAAAACCTTTGCTGTAACGGTAAATGCTTCACCCGGCAGGGGATTATTTTTGCTGAACTCGATGTCGTTGGCAAAAATGCGCAGGTCGGGTTGATTGAAGGTCACCACAGGCCCGGATTTATAAGCTGAGTTACCCACATTGCCATCTGCATCGGTAGCAAAGAACTGGTAGCCCTTGGTATTGCCAATAACATCCTGGTCGAAGGAATAGCTGTACACAACGCCGACTGTATAGTCGGTACCAGCTTCTTCTTTCAGCATATTGAAGATACCTTCGCCCAGGTCGTTGAAGTCCTGGTCGCCATTGAGGTCAATACCTACTCTTGGGAAACCAACTTGTGGCGCTTTGTTATCGGCCGATTTGTATACGATCTTATAGGTATACAAACCTGGCTGGCCTACAGCAGGATCCACGCCATTGGTACCACCATAAGGTGCGGCTGTTACATATTGTAACACAGGTGGGGTAGCTGGTGTATAGCCATTACCACGCACGGTTGTTGTTACAGGATCTACAGCGGGTGTACTGGTCATGATCTTCAGTTCACCTGAGAAGCTGCCTACTGTGGTTGGTTTGAAAGTCACCCTTAACGGCAGGGTACCATGGGCAGGTATCACTGTGCCTGCAGTAAAGGTGGGCGTAAAGGCAGGATCACTGATCGTTACATCACTAAGTATAATAGGTGCATCACCGGTATTACGGATGGTAAAATTGAAAAAGGAATTTGTATTTACAGGTACATTTTCATAATCATGGCCACCGGCGGGTTCCAGTGTCCAACTGGTCACCAGGGTGCCTACAAAAAATGAACTGTCGAGTGTAAGGCTCCAGCGGCCTTCCTGGCTTCTGGTACGGATATACAAGCGGTGGAAAGCCTGATCACTCAATCCGGCTGTATTGACAGTTACCGGAACATTGCTCAGGTCTGTTCCTGGTGTAACAGGAATAGGGGTACCGAGGCCCATGCCCGGATCGGTATCAATGAAATATTCTGCTGCCACTACATTCAGGGGAGCTGGTGGCGCCGAAGGATAAGGGGCATCCTCTGTTACGATAAACTCTTTGAATTGCGCAAGGCTCCAGCGCCCTTCCTGTCCTTTGGTTCGCAGGTACAGGCGATGGGTACCCAGGGGCAGGCCTGCGGTATTGATGCTGGCAGCAATATTATTCAGATCAATACCTGCCGTAACCGGAATATTGGTCCCGCTGCCGGCGCCTGGATCGGTATCAATAAAATATTCTGCTGCAATAATATTTTGTGCAGCTACAGGAGGGGCGGGATAGGCGAAATCAAAGTCGATGGAAAATTCTTTTAGCTGCGTAAGGCTCCAACGTCCTTCCGCACTACGTGTTCTGATGTATAAACGATGGGTACCGGCTGGCAGGCCGTTCACATTCACTGTCACCGGTACGTTACTAAGTTCCAAACCGGGTGTTACAGGAATGGCTATGCCATTTCCTGCGCCGGGGTCTGTGTCAATAAAATATTCCGCAGCCACCACTTGTTGAGGGGCGGGCAGCGGAGCAGCATACGTGTGATCCTGGTCGTACAGGAATTCCTTAACCTGGAGAATGCTCCAGGACCCTTCGGCATTGCGTGTGCGGATATACAAGCGGTGAATACCAATGCTGAGGCCGTTCACATTGGCAGCCACATTGATATTGCTGATATTTAACCCTGGTGTAAGCGGAATGGGCGTGCCCAGCCCTGGTCCCGGGTCGGTATCAATAAAGTATTCCGCCGCCGTAATGTTCAATGGCAGTGCCGGCGAAGGCGGATAGGCCGGATCCTGTGCATAGGCCAGCAAGGCAAATGCACACAAAAAAAGTGTATATAAATATTTTTTCATTGCTCAAGTGTTTCAGCATTCCAGGCATTACATGGTAATACCTGCATGCCCGTTGGGACATACCAATCCTTAATCTCTTTATCATTGATGGTATAGTGAATGAGGGTGGTAAGTCACTACACTTTCATGAGCACAGCACTAGTTGTTGTTCCGTGTGCTGAAGGTGATGTTCATGGTGGGGCTTCCGGAGGGAATGGAAGTAGGGGCTGTAAAAGTATAAATGGTAGGGATAGCTGGTATACCGGAAGGGATATACGGATCGGTACCACCAAAGGCGCCACAATCCGGATTGATCACTGTACCCACGCTTAGACCTGTACCGCTGGCGGGTGACCCTGCTTTTAGCTTAAGCCTTGTATCAAAACTACCTGTGAGCACATAGACATCTGCCATATTTATATTCACTTTGTTATTGCTGGCAGTGAGAGGAAGGGTCTGATTGATCTGGAAGACGTTGTTCTTAATGGTACAATTGGTCAGGTTCAATTGAAGAATTGAACCAACGATATTATTGGCAAAATAAGCATTGGTTATTGTAGTAGCATTGTTGTTATTGTAGAAGCTGTTATTTCTAATAATATTATTGTTGCCAGTAAGTGCAGGCAGGACAATGGTGGCGCTGCCACTGAAAATAGTGTTCTCAATTACCATGTCGCTGATAGCACCGCCGCTTTGGGTAATAGAGATGTTATGAAAAAAGCATTTCCGCACCGTGATATTGCTGCTGTTGCCTGATTCAAAGTTAAAGGTGCCTGTAAACCGGATGCGCTCGTATGTAATATTGGTCGCGCCGCGAAAATAAGTTCCATCCATATTGAGGCCCATGAACTTACTGCCGGCAGCGCCTGCTGCTACATAGAAATAAGAGATCTCGGATTCCAGGGGTACAGCCTGCAATCCACCGTTACCAGGATAGGTGGTATTGGCCGGATCCACGAAATAGCCTGCTCCGATGATGGTCAATTTTTTATTCAGGATAGCCCCATTAGCACTGTACTTGATCGCGCTTGGTTCCACATAAATGGTATCACCGCTTAATACATTAGGATCATTTATTGCAGCGCTGGTAGCTGTATAATCGGCCAGTACGCCTGGATTGTTATTTACTCTCCAAACCTTTGCCTGGCTCGACACACTAATTCCTGAAACAAGGACCAATAAGGACAAATATTTCATATCTTTTGATTTTAGGCGGTAAAAGTATCCTGCCCCATTCCGGCTTCCTATCCCCTAAAAACAGGAGATTTGCAGGAGACCAAAAATCATGGAAAAGGGGGAGGCCCCAAACGACTGGTAGTTCGTTTATTTGTTAAACCCTCAACTTGCTTTACACCCTTTTATGCATAAAATATCGTTCATACTTATAGTGCTGTTAATAGTTGAGTTACCGGCCTTTGCGCAGGTAAACAAGCGCGACAGCCTGATACAACAATTGGCCAAAGCCAAAGAAGATACGGCCAAGGTATTGCTGCTCTGCTCTATCGGAGAAGCATATGAGAATAATGAACCGGAGACGGCGAAACAATATTTCCGGCTGGCAGGCACGCTGAGCAGGAAGCTACATTATGATGCAGGTGAGTATAAATACCTATACTCGTATGGCAATGTCTTCATCATCCAGGGCAATTATGATTCTTCGCTGTATTACCAGCAGCAGGCATTGACGATGGCGGAAAAAATGAAGGACTCGCTGAATATTGGTATATCCTTATTCAATATTGGTATCAGTTACCGGGAGATGTCGAGCTTTGAAAAAGCGATCGAATATTGTTTGCAGGGGCGCAAGATCATCGACAAGCTGGGCAATGAGCGACTGGAGATGCAGGTAGATGATGCGCTGCAGGTGTTGTATTATAACCGCACGAATTATGACCAGGCGATTGTATATGGTGAAAAGGCGGTGGCGATGGCGCGCAAGCTGGGTATGAAGGAGTTCCTTGGTAAATGCCTGATCAATGTTTCGCTGAGCTATCAGAACAGGAACCAGCCGCAAAAAGTGATGGCGGCGCTGGAAGAAGCGCTGAAGATCGGCCAGGAGCTGCAAGACAATCGCATTCTGATGGTAGTACATCAAAACCTGGCAGGCGCTGCACTAAAACAGCATAATTATGTATTGACGCGGAAATATGCAGAAGAAACGCTGGCGCTTTCGCGGAAAATCGGATCTACGGACGGCGAAACGACGGCGTTGCGTACGCTGGCCACCTGTAGTTTGCAGGAAGGCAAACTGGCAGCTGCGAAAGTATATGCGTACCAGGCGCTGGCGCTCAGTCATACCTGGGGTTACAAAGTGGAAGAATTGTCGCTGTACCGGCTCCTGTCGGGTACTGCCTATGCGGAAAGGGATTTTGAACATGGATTGTTGTACGATGACACGATGTATGTGACGTTGGAAAAGATGGTGAAAGAAGTGATCTCGCAACAATCGGCGGACCTTGAAAAGAAATATGAGACTGAAAAGAAAGAAAGCCGTATCCGTCAACTGGAAGCAGAGAAAATAGTACAGGATCTGCGGATACGGCAAAAGAATATCATCAACTATATCCTTATCGGTGGCGCTGTTACCTTATCCTTAATTGCCTTATTAAGCTGGCGCAACTACCGTCAAAAACAGGCTTTGCAGCAAAAGCGGATCAACGAACTGCAAACTGAAAAGCAACTGGCTGCTACGGAAGCGGTATTGAAAGGGGAAGAGCAGGAACGCACCCGGCTGGCGAAAGACCTTCATGATGGTTTGGGGGGCATGCTGTCGGGCATTAAATATTCATTCAATACTATGAAAGGAAATCTAATCATGACTGCGGAGAACCTGCAGGCATTTGAGCGGGGTATTGACATGCTCGACAGCTCGATCAATGAAATGAGGCGTGTGGCGCATAACCTGATGCCGGAAGCGCTTGTGAAGTTTGGGCTGGATACAGCGCTCCGGGATTTTTGTAATGACATCAACCAAACGGGCAGCCTGAAATTACAATATCAATCGAGTGGGCTGGAAAATGTGGTGATCGAATCGAATACGGCGATCACGGTTTACCGCATTGTACAGGAACTGGTGAATAATGTATTGAAACATGCAGGGGCTACCACTACGGTGGTACAGATCATCAAGAATGAAACGGGGATCTCGATCACGGTAGAGGATGATGGGAAAGGATTTGATACGGCTATCCTGCAAGGGGCAAAAGGCATTGGCTGGAGTAATATTCATAGCCGGGTGGATTACCTCAATGGGAAAATGGATATTGAATCAACGCCGCATAAGGGCACATCTGTATTAATAGAACTACCTGTTTAGATGAAAATAAAAGTATTTATAGTAGACGATCATTATATGGTCATTGAAGGCATCAGGGCCTTATTGCAAAACGAAAGCAATATGGAATTAATGGGACATGCCATGTCGGTTGATTCCTGTCTTTCTTTCCTTCTGAAGCAACAGCCTGATGTGATCATTATGGACATCAACCTGGCGGATAAGAGTGGTATTGATCTTTGCGCAGAAGTGAAGCGGGTGTATCCTGGTACTTTTATTCTGGGCCTGAGCACCTTTAACCAGCAAAGCTTTATCCGCAAAATGATGGACAATGGGGCCAGCGGTTATGTGTTGAAAAACGTAACCCGTGAGGAGCTGGTGGAAGCGATCACTACGATCGTGAAGGGAAAACTTTACCTCAGTCATGAGGCTGCCCGGTCGTTGCGTTCGAATGAAGAGCCCGGCCTGCCGGTACTTACACGCCGGGAAAAAGAAGTGTTGACGCTGATCGCAGATGGCATGACGAATAATGAAGTGGCTGAAAAGCTATTTATCAGCACTACTACGGTGGATACGCACCGCAAAAGCCTGCTCAGTAAATTGAATGCTAAGAATACTGCTTCGCTGGTAAGGATCGCTACGCAACTGCATATAATATAAGAGTCCGGAAGCCGGAAAGTCCGGAAGTCGGAAAACAAAACCTTTAGACGGCTTCGACAGGCTCAGCCTGACAGCCGTTAAGCAGAGAGACAATTTATCCAATGAGTTTATAGCCTATGCCGCGAATGTTCATGATCCTGACCCCGGGATCCTGGCTGAGGTATTTGCGCAGTCGGGTAATGAACACGTCGAGACTGCGGCCGGTAAAGAAGTCGTCATTGCCCCAGATATGCAATAAAATGGACTTGCGGTCCATTACTTGATTTCGATTGAGTAAAAACAATTTCAGGAGCTCTGCTTCGCGGGCGGTAAGTGAAACGGTCTTCTCTTTATGTCTTAAAATGGTCTGGTGATAATGAAAGGAGTATTGGGCGCCAATGGTGATGGGAGCATCAGGATCGGCCATTTCGGCAAACAGTGTACGGCTTTTACTGGTAAGGGCTTTGATGCGTACTACCAATTCTTCCATACTAAATGGTTTGCGGAGATAATCGTTGCCGCCGCTCTCAAATCCTGTTACTACATCCTGTGGTAATGATTTGGAGGTAAGAAATATTACGGGAGTGTCCATATCGGTAGCCCTGATCTGGCGGGCCATGGCAAAACCATCTGCATCTGGCAACATCACGTCGAGTATGAGCATATCGGGCCTCTGGCTATAATAGGCTTCCAGGCCGGCCGTAGCGGTCGCATGATGGATAACCTCAAACCCACGGCTTTCGAGACTTTCTTTTACGATCTCCGCCAGGTTGAGTTCGTCCTCAACAAATAAGATGGTAGTGGGTTTTCCTGTCATGCCGGTAATCCTAGTTTAAATATACTGCCTTTGCCGGGACGGCTTTCTGCCAGGCACCATCCACCGTGTTTTTCCATGATGTGCTTTACATAGCTTAATCCCAAACCGTGCCCCTTTACCTTATGGATATTTCCAGAAGGGACACGGTAGAATTTGTCGAAAATATAGGGCAGGTCGCTGGCAGCGATGCCAATGCCATCATCTTTAACGGTGATCATATAATACTCTTTTTCGCGGAAGCAGCTTATATGGATGGTAACATCCGGGCCGGAATATTTCACGGCATTGTCAATAAGGTTGCTGATCACGTTGTGCAGGTGGAGCGGATCGCCCATCAGGCTGTTTGTTCCGGCGTTGTTGTTGTATTGAAAGGAAATATTTTTTCCGGGAGGCAATGGATATTGACTGATCAATTCTTCTATGATCGCATCGATGTTCACAGGCCCTGGTTGCAGTTCAAAGTCCTGGCGTTCATAACTGGCAATGTTCAGTATTTTATTGACCATATCGGCCAGTCTTTGCAATTCGGCACGGGAGATATGGAGGTAGCGTTTGGTCCTTAGAGGATCTTTCAAGGCATCGAATGTTTCGAGGGCATCTACTGCCGCCACTACGGTGGCGATGGGGGTCTTTAATTCATGGGAAATATTGCTGATGAAATCGTTCTTGATGGCGGATAACTTTTTCTCGCGTCTTATAATACGGAGGAGGTATAAGAGAGCAAGGACCACCAACCCAAGCAATACAGCGGAGGCTATTACCATGCCAATCATCTTACCAAACAGGTAATTGTCATGGGACGGGAATGCGGCACGGATGAAATTATTGCCGTTCTCTACTTTGTAGGTAGGAAAAGCTTTGGTGATGACGGGATACCGGTTTTGCAGGCTATCGGGAAACCTGTTCCTGTTCACGGTACTGTCCTCATCGCGCATGTAAAACAAAAAGGGTTCCTGTATACCACGTTCTGCCAGCAATTGCTTATAGATGGGGCGAAGGCGCATGGTATCAAAGTTGAACTTCTCTGCTCTCGCACCAATGTACTTACCCAGGTTTTGTGTATGAAAGTAAACGACATGCCTGTCGAGGTCCTCTTCGCGGTAGGTACGGGCATAGTGACGGGCCACGAGTTGCTTCACAGAATCGTTTTGGGGAACAATGGGCAGGTTGATGAGCTTAATGGAAAAGTTGTAACTGTCTTTAGTATCTTTTTTATTGGTGACATAATAGACATGGGTATTGTTCTTCTCATTCCATTTACTGGTGATGATGGTTTGGGTGGTATCCATCAGGAAATGGAACATGAGGTTTTCGAGGGTATCGCAGCGTAATTTGAATTCTGTTTTGATGGCATCCTCAAAAGCCAGGTTGACCTCTTTGTCGAAGCGCTCTTTGTTGACCTGGAAATAATTAGTGATCCATAGTGATTGCAGCAGGATCACTCCGCACACAGCAGTGAGGCAAACGATGAATATGAGGCGGGTATTCCGGTCCATGTGGATCCAAATGTAGGTTGCCCGGGCGAACCCCCGTAATTCCGTTAACATAAATTAACAAAGACTAACAGAACGGATAACCTGATCACTGACGAAGGTTTGCCAGTTTTGCTGTTAAAACATCTTTATGCGGATCAGCCTATCTATTTTGATGGTCGCTCTTTGCACAGTGGCTAAAGCTCAGCCACTGTTGAAAACCGGCGATCTGTTTCCTGACATGATCATTCGTAATATTATCAATGCACCGGTGAAGGAACTGGAAGCGCGTAAGCCCACTACGAAATTCACCATTCTGAATTTCTGGGGCACCTGGTGCAGCCCCTGCCTGCCAGAGATGGACAGCCTGGCAAAATTGCAGGCCAGCAATGGCCCGCGCATCCAGGTGATCGCCATCTCGAATGAGCCGGTAGACAGGCTTCGAAAATACCTGCAACGAAAACCATCAGGCATCTGGCTGGCTTCGGACACGGCTTCCTGGCTGTATGGTCAATTTGGCTTTAACTATGTGGGACAGTCGGCCATTCTTGATCAACAGCACCGTGTAGTGGCGCTTGTACGTACAGACTCGATCAATCAACAACTGATCGATAAGCTTGTCCGCAAGGAGACGATACGCTCATCGGCTGAAACAGGCAATACGATGGATGTAGAGGCTGACCCTTTTGCAGTGGACAGTACATTGGGTTTCCAGCTAACCTGGAGTGGCTATCGCAAGGGTGTAGGCAGCATGTCGAAGACGTACCTTAAGACTTCTTTTGAAGGACGGCGCCGTACCTATTTTAATGTATGCGCCAGCAATATACTGAGGGATATTTACAAGGTATCGTCGAAGCAGGTATTGTACGAGGTGCCAGAGAAAAGTATATGTAATTGGGATGACAAAAATACGCTCTATTGTTTTGATCTGCTGGTAAAGCCATCGCAAAAAGACAGTCTCTATATTATTATGGAACAGGTATTGGGTAAGTTATTGCCGATAAAGTACCGCCTGGAAAAAAAGGACATGCCGGTGTATGTATTGCGCAGGCTACCGGAAGGCTTCGCCTGGCAAGCGTCTTCGGCAGCAATCAGTGAATATAGTTTTAGCGGTCGTGGATTTAAAGGTACAGGTATCGTTATGAAAACCTTTGTTGATTATATAGCCAATGAACTGCAACTACCTGTGATAGATGAAACAGGATTGACGGGTAAGTATGATATTACGACAGAAAATGTAATGCGCACTACGGAAGATATGCTGGCTGCGCTGAAAAAGATGGGATTGGCTGTAGAAAAAACAAACCGGCAGCTGGATGCTTTGATCTTTTACTAGTAAGGATACATAAAAAAAGAGCAGGCATGTTACCTGCTCTTACAATAGTATAATAGTATTACTTAGAAATGACCGCGAATGAACGGCAATACTTCCCTATCGTAGATATCTCTTAATTCGTCGTGGGTATCCATGCTTAAAGGTTGCATGGCAGAAGCGGCGATATTGCCGGTTACCTGTGATAGTTTTGAAGCACCAGGAATAACGGTGGTGACCTCCGGATGGTCGAGTATCCAACGGATGGCTGCGGTAGCCATCTGATCATGAGGCAAGAGGGCTTTCATTTTATCTGCTATTGCCACGCCCCTGCTGAATTCGACACCGGAAAAAGTTTCACCGGCATTGAAGGCGGCCCCATCGGCATTGTAATGACGGTGGTCCTTTTCTCCAAAGGAGGTAGCTGCTGTAAACTTGCCGGTCAACAATCCACTGGCCAGGGGTACCCTGATGATGAGGGCTATGCCTTTCTCTGCTGCCTTTGCGAAGACCTCTTCTGCCACATGCTGGCGAAACAGGTTGAAGATGATCTGGAGGGAAGCCAATCCCTCCTGTTCCATACACAGCAGTGCTTCTGCTGATGTTTCTACACTGGCGCCCCAGTACCGGATAAGACCTTCCTGGCGGAGACGCGCGAGGTGTTTGAATACATCACCCTGTTGCATGACATCGGTGGGTATACAATGTAATTGTTCCAGGAATAGCTGAGATTGTTGGAGATGGGTAAGGGAGTCTTCCACATGCCGGCGCATGGCGTCATAACTAAAGTTCTGCGGCCAGCCATTGGGCACATCGTGCCTGCGCCCCAGCTTGGTGGCTACAAACAACTCTTTCGTTTGTGTTTTAAGAAATTCACCGATCAATGTTTCGCTTACGCCCATGCCATACACATCGGCGGTATCAATAAAGTTGCCGCCTCCGTCTACATAAGCCTGGAGAATGCTGAAAGCATCTTCTTTGTTGATATTGCCCCAATCGGCACTGCCCAGCTGCCAGGTACCTAACCCTACTTCCGATACTCTTACGTCTTTAAATTTCCTGTATTTCATATAGATCCTTATTAAAAAAAGTACCCCCGGCACTGAACTGTGCAGGGGTAATTGTTTCGAAAGATATATAGTTTTTATTACTTCTTCACAATTTCAACGCGCCTGTTCCTGGCTTTACCCTCTTCTGTATCATTGGGTGTTACGGGCGCCAGTGAAGCCACGCCCTGTGGTGTAACCTGTGTTTTGTTAACACTGTATTTGGTGGTCAGCTCTGTTACCACTGCGGCAGCCCTGTCTTTGGAGAGGGTGGAATTGCGGGTAAAGTCGCCGGTATTGTCTGTATGGCCTACAATGTATACGTTGGTTGTTGGGTTGGCTTTTAGGAAGGCTGCAATTGCGGTGAGGGTGGGTGCTGATTCGGGTTTCACCACAGCTTTATCGGTATCAAAGAATATTCCATAGAAAGATACTTTGCCTTCTGTGGCGAGGCTGGCTTTGATCTCATCGGCATTGAGCACGATATCCTGTTTCATGGCGGCCTCTTTTATGCTGGTAATGGTATATCCGCCGATGCCATCACAATATATCTTGACCCAATAAGTATCGCCCCCCTTTTTTAATTTGAAATATTCTTTGTCCTTGTAGAAGTCGTCTTCGTATAAAAGTTGCCCGTTCTTTGCGGCCACTGCATTCTTGAAATTACGCAGGATCTGTAGATTGGCAGGTGCTTTACTCCTATCTCCGTTAAAGCGAAAAGTGCACTCTTCTAATTCACCTTCTTTGGTTTCTTCAACATAGCCTGCACTTTCTTTTTTACTAACAACCCGTATTTTCAGTTGGTCAAATTCTTTTTTTACGAGCGAGTATTTGTCTACATGGTAATCAGGCATGATATTGAACAGGGAATGGCCGTTTTCGGCGGGCGTGGATTGTGCTACCAGGTAAACGGCAAAGAGCAAGGATAAGAAAGTCAGGGTGGACTTTTTTTTCATGGCTAAGTTTTTTTTCAAATATACAGGCGAACTGATATTTGTCAAAACAAGGAGGTAGTCGTTCGTCATTATTTGGAGGACGTTTGTCCTTTAGGCGGTTTCGGGAAGCTCAACCTAAGATTTGTTAAGCCTTCAACAACCCTTCGACAAGCTCAGGGTGACAACCGTCAGCTCAGGGTGACAACCGTTAAGCTCAGGGTGACAACCGTTAAGCTCAGGGTGATATTCGTTAATTAATCGGAGATAGTGGATTGCCAGTTTTTGGGGGTAATGCCTTCGGCTTTCTTGAATGCCCGGATAAAGTAATTCACATCGGTAAAGCCGCATTGCTGACTGACGCTGGTAACGGAATTCTTTTTATCGGCCAGCAGCTGACGGGCGAGCCTGATGCGTTCGCGGGTTATGTATTCGAGGGGGGTGATACCAAATTGTTCTTTGAACCATTTAAAGAACATATTGCGGCTGAGGTAGGCTTTGCGGCTTAGTTCATCAATGGCGATCTTTTCCAGCAGGTGCTCCTGGATATAGTGGAGCACGTATTGCATACGGTTACTGTTGGTACTGTTGGCGCTTTCAAGGGTTGCCTGTGACAGGCGCTGGCTTTGCATGAGCCTGATAAAGAGTTCCTTCAGGCTTAGATCGGCAAATATATCCTTGGTCTTATCGCTGCTGCTGCAGATCCGGATGAGTTTATTGATGATACCGGATATTTCATTGTCGTTGCTAAAATGGTACTGATTGAATCGTAAGGTCCATTCGTTCAGTTCATATTTGTCGCTGTTATAATACTCATTGAGGTAATGGAGTATCTGGGTTACATAAGTAGCGTCTACGGTGAGGGCAATGCATTGGGTAGGATCGGAGAACCGGGCTTCGGGGAAATCAATGATCATGGGTTCATTGGCGGGAACGATGGCTGTTTCTCCGGGCAGGTATTCAAAAGCGGGATCATCAAAGATGCGGACTACTTTTTTGCCTCGTACCATGCTGCTAATAACCAGGTCGTTGAACCGGAGTGGTACGCTGTATGCCTGTTGATAGCTTTCAAAAATGTTGAACTCGCAGTTCTGCAGGTTAAATACGCGCCGGTTTTCAACCAGTGTATCCAATTGTTCAGGCGGCGTGAGCTCAATCTGATGGACGTAGTTTTTAACAGGCATGGTTATTATTTTGGCTTTCTGAAGTTAGTTTTCTTCTCCCAAAAACGGAAACAAAGGGTACAATTGTGCTACAAATAAGTACAAAAATGCACCTATTTGGGCCTAATATTAAGGAAATTAGGTTAATTATTTAAGTGTAAAAGAGCCTCTATCAATAGAATACTACAGTAGTGAGTTGAATTTGGGAGATTGGGTGCTGGAGTATACAGGATGTGAAGTCATTAACAGAACGGACTAGCCCCCAGGTAGCACTAACTTTTTCAGGCAGGTTTCGAGGCGAATTTAGAGCGGCCCTGCATGGCCGCTCCTTTTTTTTATTGTTTCTTAAGGGTGACCTGCACTTCACCTGTGCCTGTTTGAAGTGTTAAATTGTTGGGCGCATAAGTTTCATACCATATACCCAGTAAGGCGTCGTTGGCACCGGTCTTAATAAGCTGGATAGTAGTACCTGCGGCCACAGCCAATCTTTTGCATCTTATTTCCACATTGCCACTTATATTGATCCTTGTAACTGTTGCAGCAATGGTGAGAGTTTCACAGGTAATTTTTACATTGGACAAGGTGATCTCATTGGCAGTGAACCTTACTTCACTGGCAGACTCTATGGGCCTTTTTAATTCTGTTACAATGATGGTTTGAGCAAAAGAGGTTGCGCCGAAGAGCATCAAGGCAACTAACAGGCAGGTAGTATACTTTTTCATTTTGGGATTGTTAGGTTTGATTTTTTTGATATAGTATTATTTAATTGATGTCAACACGGTTGGTAAGGTTATAAGAGATGGAGAAGAAACCGGATGGCTTAAATGCTTTTTCAGTAACATCGCCTATAATAATTTTTGAAGCAGCATACTTACTTCCGTCTTTGAATTCAGGTGATTTCAGTCTTTCTACACGCAGCCAGCTTGCACCTGCGCTAACGATAATCTTCTGGCGTTTGCCCAATATCAGGGAAGCACCTAAGAAAAGGCTAAAATTCACATCACTAACTGACTGGAATCCTGCCCCTACACCACACATGGGACCCAGGGCCCAATCCTTTCCGGTGCGGGGATAAAAATGCATCATAGCGCCAATACCCGGACTGATTGTGTTGTTGTTGTCCTGCTTTTCGAGTGTTACTGAATCCTGGCCGGGGACATCCCTAAGGAAGTAGGTTTCGTCTTTGGCATTACTGCCAAAAGACACTACCGGTCCTACGCTGAAGTCGGCCTTCCAACCACCTTTGGCTGGTATATCGAATTTGAAGTTGATGGGATTTTTGTGAGCACCTATTGTTTTCGTATAGGTGGGTGTGATGGTAATCTGATAGGCTACAAAATCTCCATCCATCTGAACGGGCGGGGCCACAGCCAGGAAATTCTTCTTATTGCGCAGTTCATCGTTGAGAAAGCTAACCTCATCCAAGAGGCCTAATAATCCTTCCTCATCAATTAATTCATCAGCTTCTTCAATCTCTCCCAATGCTACTTCAATTTGTTTTTTCTGTTTGGGAGTAGCATTTGCATCGTCGGCCTTTGCAGAAGCATCGCGGTACAAAGCTTCCACTTCATGGTATAGCTTTTTTAATTCAAAGTATTGGGTTTTGACGTCGGCAGCCGGGATCTTTGCAGCAGCTACTTCTGTTTTGGCCTGAATCTCGGAAAAGGGTAAATCCATTTGGGCAACGGATATGAATTCATTTCTCACTTTCCTCAGATCGAATATATACCCGGCTACCAGAATTGATTTATCGAGGTATTTCAGGCATTTGGTGACGACCATGTCCAGGCTTTTCTTAAATTCCTCAGCAGCCTCATTTTGTTCGGGTGATTTAGCCCCACTGGCTTTAGCCTCGGGAGATTCGGCAATTTTATTCATAACAGGCACCTGCTCTGAGATCTTGCCTACAGCCTCTTCGGCTTTTTTGTTATTAGCTGTATTGGCCAGTTCAGTGGGATTGAGGCGGAACAAGGTTTGCAGTTCTGTAGGAATGGGGGTTTGTAGCTCAAATACCTTACCCTGCATTTCTACTTTGTAAAGAAACTTATTGATGTTCTGTATTTCAAAGATGGTAAACTCTCCCGACCTTACGGGTTGTGCAATGATGGTTTCGGAAACGCTTTTGGTGAAGTCCTTCCAATCAAGTGTTCTTCTCGCTGGCTGAGCGAGGGAGCAAGTAGCAATTGCCAGGCAGGTTGTCAATAAAATTAGTCGGATTAGCATATAGTTTGTATTACTGGTTAACAAATGAGGGTTTCAAAGATTTCAGAAAGGGAATGCTGGGGGTGAAGAAGTATTCGCCGCCTTTCATGGTCACGAACTGGGTGAATGGAAGTTTACCGGTCAACTCTGGTTTGCCATATTCGACGGGGAACTGATAATGATGTGTGGCCGGATGTTGATCTTTTATCTGTCCGATTATCGCATCCACTCCGGAATTGAGGGCGCCGGGCAAGGGGTTGGGGAAATCGGGATCATTTGCCATGCTGTGTTGTATCACTTCAAACTGATCTTCGATGCTTCGCTGGTAGCTCATGAACAAGAGGCCCACTCCTTCTTCAGGAAATACTTCTTTACAAGGAGCTATGGCTGTTTTCTTTTCCCTCTGACCAAATGGGATACCGCGCCTTGCCATAACAGGTGGTATCTTTTTGTCGCCCGCAATCTTATTATCCCTGGGATTTGTTTTACGTATATGCGCAAAATAGGGACACCGACTAGCTGAGGCTTCCATGCCGGCCGGGGTATTTCCATAATTGAAATTGTTGTAATTACCTGCTCCTATTACGCCTTCATCGTCGGTAAGCACTACGGGCGAACCGTCTTCAAAACGACCCACGAGGTAAGCGCCTCCCAGTTCGCCCAGCCCAAGATCTTCTTCTGCTTTTTTAAAGCCCTTTACGTTTTGTTCCAGCTTCCTGAAAACAAAATAGCTGCCAAATGAATCCGGCTCCTCTGTATAAGGGTCTTTTATGAGTACGAGGTCGGAGTCGGCTGTGGGGTTAAACTTAGGTTTGGCAGGATCGTCATTACCGGCTTTGGGATCGGCGCTGTGAAATTTCATCCACTCATCAACTTCCTCTCTTAAGAAAAGGGGTTGGCTGATGCCATCTACATATCCAAAATGTTCAATACCATCTCCGTTATCATTGCGGATCACGTTGCCATATTCTACAGCGATCACATCAGCGAAGTCTTCGGACAAATCCACGATCTCCCGCGCTGCCAGTTCCATGCGGGCCACATCATCATCGGCCAGTAATACCATGGCATGGGTTTCTCCCTGAAAACCTTTTTCCCAATGTTTAGGGTCGGGATCGCAGGTAATATCCAACCTTTTTTTCATGCCGTCGAGGAAGGCTTTATCATCGAGGTTTTTTTCTACTTCCTTTCCTAAGTACTTATACCCTGTGGCGGTAATAAAAAAGCCTGTAAATACGCCACCGGGTACACGGTTCCTTTTGAATCGTTCTCTTTCCCAAAGCTGCTTTTTAAAACTGGTTACTTTTTCTGCCAGGTAAATCCCGATCCAGGCGCTGGCTGTTTTCTCCTGTCCCTTTTTAAATTGCAAAAAAATGTGTGTAGTGTAATCTCTGCCATGGCCTTTGAGGATATTGCCCTGTATGTTTGACAGTAAGGGATCATTGGAAAAATCCATTGGATCAATCAGTTTCATGATTGGCTTCTTTTGATGAGTAGTATTGGTGTTATTGCCGGTACAAATATCACCAGGAGGCACAGGGGCATCAAGGGTATAAGAACTGTTTTGGCGGGCGTTTTTACACCTGAACGCATCAGGTGTAAATACCGGGGAGGGAAGGAAAGGTATTAAGGCAGTGAGGTACGTAGAAGACAGCTGCGGGCAGGGAGCCAGGAGCTGAGAGTGAATACAAGTCTTGATTAAAATAGCAAAGTCTCTCCGCGGGGAGAGACTTTGCTATTTTAATCTATTTATGATGGGTTTCGACAAGCTCAACCCGACATCTGTTAATACTCAACCCGACATCTTTTAATACTTAGCTGGTTCACCGGGCTTGGGTAATGATTTGCGGATGAACTCGCGGATGTGTTCGTTGCTGGCGGCGAGGTCTTCTTTGCGCAGGTACATCATGTGACCGCTGCGGTAACCTTCCCAGCTCAGGCGGCTCTTGAGTTTACCACCGGGATCCATTTGCCACATGTCGTATTTTGCATTGAAGTAGTCGCAGGCGCCATCATAATAACCTGATTGCACCAATACATGCAGGTAAGGATTCTGTGCCATTGCCTGACGCAGGTTTTCACCGGTCTGATCGCCACTGCGATCCCAGGGATTCACAGGACCAAACATATTGTAGCGCAGGTCGGTCTTATAGTTCAGGTCATTGCGCAGGTACATGTTGATGGGCGGGGTAAATGAATGGAGCCAGGAAGTAAGCTCGGCATTGAAATCGGGACTATCACCGGCATCCTGTCTGTCGATGCCCTTGTAACGGGAATCCAGGCGGCCTACGGTAAATCCTTTATCACGCAACAATTCCTTCCAGAAGTAATTGGTAGGCACATCGAGGTTGTGCTGTAATATCACTTTCTCTGACAAACCAGAATAGCGGGCCATTTTGCCGGCAATTTCCTTTCTCTTGGCTTCGGGCAGGTATCCTCCTTTGGCGATAGCAGGAATGAGCTCATTCACGGTAAAGTCTTCCACTTCGGGCAACATAGCGGTGAGGTCTTTCTGCTGGAGATCGGAAGGAAGTGCTTTGTGGTACCAGGCGGTGGCTGCATAATACGGCAGGCGTAAGGCAGCTTCCACAGGGCCACTTCTATCTATACCTAAATCTGTAGGAGAAACGAGCACTACACCATTGAGGTACATCCATTGTGCATTCTGTAATTCGAGGGCAAGACCTGATACACGGGTAGTACCATAGCTTTCACCAATCAGGTATTTGGGAGAAGCCCAACGGTTCTGACGGGTAACGAAGGTACCGATCCAATCGGCGAGGTATTTGATATCGGCCCTTACACCAAAGAATCTGGAGCCGGGTATATCTTTGTTCATGGGCCTTGAAAAGCCGGTATTTACGGGGTCGACATACACGATGTCGGCAACATCAAGAATGGAGTAAGGATTTTCTTTGATGCCATAAGGTTGAACGGGATAACCTTCATCATCAATATTCAATAACACGGGACCTGTATAGGCAATGTGCATCCAAACAGAAGCGGAACCGGGACCACCATTGAAAGAAATAACGAGGGGGCGGGGCGCTTTGTCTTTAATGTCTGTTCTTTCATAATAAGTATAGAACAACCCTGCAATGGGCTTTCCTTCTTCATCCCATACAGGCAGGGTGCCGGCTATTGCTTTGTAAGGTATACGCTGGCCCTTAATGGTCACTTCATGATTGGTGATCACGGAGGCATCGGGATCGATGAGTGACTTTGGAGGGGCTTTATCTTCTTTTACAACGGGAGGTGCAGGGGCGGCGGTGGCCGCTGCTCTTGGCCCGCCCCCTTGCCTTTGTTGGGCAAAGGACGTAGCAACAACAGATAACATAAATGCTGATAGCAGTATTTTTCTCATAACATGGTCTTATTTAAGGGCTCAATATAGAATTAGAACGAATTATTAATTACTAATTATTGATTATTGGTTCATTGATGTTAAGAACCGGATAATTTAATGTTCACAGGTAATCAGCTCAGCCCTGTTCTGCCAAAGTAAAGTGTTTATTTGAGGAAATTAAAAGTCTTTATCAATTTACTTTGTATTTAACCTCTTCGGTGATACCCTTCCAGGTATCGGTACGAAATGGGACAGCGGGAAAACCTTCTTTGTTGTACAGGTTGGCTTCGGGCATATCATCGGCCCAGGCATAGCGAACGGCCAGGGGCGCTGTTACGTTGTCGCTCCAGACAATCAGTTTATCGCCACTTACCTGCGCCTGTGCGAAATAGAATTTGTGATCAGCGCCTGCAATTTCAAATCCTTTGATGTATCCATATTTATCTTTTGCCATAAAGCCATTGGAGGCATGGGTAAATGACAATTCAATTTTATTACCTACTGTTTTCATGGCCTGGTATGAGGGACCGCTCCACTCGCGGTTCTTTTGGTAGAGGTTATTGAGGGCGATGGCTGCCAGGCGTTTTCCCACGTCTTGTTTGTTGCGCGGGTGGATGTCTTTTGATTCACCGATATCAATGGTCACGGCCATGCCGGTGTTGGGTAATGCTAAGGTATTGGTTTGTGCTTCGCGCAGCTCGGCCCAGGTGCTGCCATTTTTTGTACTGCCATTGGCGGCATTGAAGCTGGCGAGTTGTACAAAATAGAAAGGGAAGTCACCCTGGTTCCAACGCTTCCTCCAATCGTTAATCATTAAGGGGAAAGCTTTGCGGTATTGATAAGCACGGCCCGCATTGGTCTCACCCTGGTACCAGATAGCGCCTTGTATAGCATAAGGGATGAGGGGATTGACCATGCTGTTGAAAAGTAAAGTAGGATAGCTGTTGGGCCCGGTGGCATCAACTATGCGGACGGACTCTACTTTGAATAACCAATCGCCCGCTAATGACTGTGCCGAATTATCAATGGTGAGCTTCATGGTAAGGGGATCGCCATGCACACCGCCGCCGCCACCGTTGTCGGTAACACGAATGGCGATCACATTTTTGCCGGCCTTCAGAATGCCTGCAGGTATGGTATAGCTACGGGGTGCATCCCATTGGGCCATGCCACCCACTTTGGTACCATTGACAAATGTTTCATCAATATCATCTATCTGGGCCAATTCGATGGTAGCGGTTTTTCCTGCCTGTGCCTCATTGAGGACAATGGTTTTCCGGAACCATACCACTCCATCGAGGTCTTCATAACCCTGGCTTTCCCAGGCGTTGGGCAATTTCATGTGGGGCCAGTTATCATCGTTGAGGGTAATGGACTTCCAGCTGCCTGTTTCTGTATTGACGTTGAGGGATCCTTGCAGGGCCTCTATTTTCTGTACCAATTGTTTGTTACGTTGTTTTGCGGTCTCTTCGAGGTTGGCAATGGGCGCATTGCCGAACAATGTCTTAAACTCTTCGCTGTTGTCGAAAGCTTCTTTGCTGGTCCAGGTCTCCACCATGGTACCGCCCCAGCTAGTATTGATAAGACCCACGGGCACATTTAACTGTTGATTAAGATCGCGGGCAAAGAAATAACCTACGGCTGTAAAGTCGCCCACAGTTTGGGGGCTGCATACTTTCCATTCGCCGCCGGAGATGTCTTTCTGGGGAGCAATAGCTGTTTTAAGGGGCACTTTAAAATGGCGTATCTGAGGAAAGTTGGCATTTTTGATCTCCTCGTCTTTGTTGTTGGTACTGTTGACGGTCCATTCCATATTGGACTGACCGGAGCAAATCCACACTTCTCCCACCAGTATGTTGTTGATGGTAAGGTTGTTCTTTCCTTTTACGGTCAATTGCCAGGGGCCGCCTGCCTGCTCGGGATCGAGGGAGAGCTTCCACTGGCCGGTCTTATCGGCTTTGATGGTCTTTAGCTGTTTGTTGAACTGAACGGTGATCTTTTCGTTGGCAGCCGCCCAACCCCATACAGGAATGGGCTTGTTACGCTGGAGCACCATATTATCTCCAAATATGCGGGGCAGGGTAACATCGGCATAGACGAATTGGGTAAGGACAAGAATGGCGAGGCTAAGGAAGAATCTTTTCATATTCAAGTTTGGCTGGGGATGAGAGAAATCTGTTTGACGTGAAGATAAAAGAATACAGCATATAGAATACAGGATACGGCATACAGAATACAGAATTTAGCATACAGAATTGCTACCGCGATTTAAGCTTTCCTGACTGTTTGCGAATGAGGAAGAGGTTACTGGTTGCTCTCTAATGGTGGAGGGGGATTGGACAGGGGTGAAGGGTTTAGTAGGATAATCAGCGGATAATCAATAGATAGTCCTACTATTATCTACGGCTGACACAGGGGTGAAGTCCTCTTCAGGTCCTCTATAATTCCTCGTCAGGTCCTCTATAGGTCCTCGTCAGCTTTTCCCATATAGTTTTTTCAAATATTCGTAAAAGGAGCGATATCAATAAAGAATGCCGGCAACCTAACAGGTGGTAAGATCCTGTTTTGGCGCCGGCATCCAGGTTTTTCATTAATGATCCTGACCCGTTTATTTTGTTACCACGTCAAATTTTCTGAAGATGGATTTCACACTGGCCTGAATTTCTTTCTGTGTCACATTGCGGTTGGCCACTTCATCAGTAGTCCAGCCCTGCCAGATGGTATGATCTGTTTTGGCATCCACCATGGTGACGGTGAGGGTGCCTTCGCGTACGCTTACGGAATTGTCATCATATCCTAAAAAGGTAGATGGATAGTAAATGGTTCCATAACGGCGCAGGTAGGGATTGTAAAATATCCTGCTGTAAGGGCGGGAATAGACGGGGTTGGAAGTTTCCCGGTTGTTTCTTTCCACCAGCAGGTCGTAGCTGATGAGTACATCGGGTCTGTTTTTGTCTTCTTTCCAACCTTGTTTTTCCAGCTCTTTATTGACGGATTGTTGTACATGCTTGTCCATCAAATCATTCCTGCGGTCCTTTGTATCCTTTTGCTCTTCTTTTTTGCTGTCTTTCCTGTCTTCTTTTTTATTGTCTTTTTTGTTGTCCTTCTTATCGTCTTCTTTGTCTTTGCTTTCGCTGGTGACCCATGCAAATGTTTTGTATTGTGTAAAATCGGCTGTGTCGTCTTTTTCTACATGGGCCGGTGCTGCACATCCTACCATGAGCAGTACGGGGAGGGCCAGCATTATTGAGTTTAACTTCCACTGTTTCATATCACGTTGCGTTTATGTTGATAAAGCTTTTTGTCACTATTATTAACGCAATAAGCTGCTTCACCGTCAATAAAGTTTTGTGAAAGATTGGTTAGGGAAACGTTAAGAAAAAGCCCCGGCGAACCGGGGCCTGTATAGCGCATGAGACTGGTGGCAGCCTTTATTTGCCCTTAACTGCAACCAGACAATTATTCGGCCACGAGGGTTTCCTGTATTTCCCTCAGTGCACCGGCAGCATTGTAATATTTGTAATGGAGTGTGAAAGTTTTGGTAGCCGGATCGTAGGTGCAGGTACCATCATTTTCCAATGAAGAAAAACTTGGGTTGATGGCACTGGGCAGTACGGTGACCTGGTGGGTAGTGGGATTAATTTTCAGGTACATCCAGGCAGTGGTAAGGTCGGCCACTTCTGTTTCGACGGTGGTGAGATCAACAGTAGAGAGGTATTTGCTTCCTTCAATGGGGGCCTCTGCAGCAACGGGTGTTGTGTTGGTGGCGCCGCTGTACAGTATGCGCAGGCCCGATGCTTCATAAGAGCGTTCATAATCGTTCTTCACTTTCAATTCAATGAGCACATTCTTGTAGATGGGACTGATCTCTCCCTGGCTTACCTGTGCAATGGACAGGCCAATAGCATATTCACCACCGGCTATGGCGGAGGGCTTTATCTGGATCTGTACTACTGCCTTGCGTGTTGCCGGGGATATCACGAGATCGTAGGACAGGATATTAAAAGACCCGGCGGGCGGCGGTGTATAGGCAGTCAGGTGGGCCAGGTTGTAATTGTCAATGATGGTATTGTTCAAAGCGATCTTTACCTGTACATCGGTATTGAATTCGGAACGGAATATTTGCAATTCGGTGAGATTGGTCTCTATTGATATGTCCTTATAATCGAGGGCCAGTGTATTGATCTCATTCTTTGCGTCGGTAAACTCGGTAATGATGCGTTTGGTATTGTCTGTAAAGTCAATGGCATATTTATCCCTGATGCAGGAACTGGCGAGCACCAGGAGGAAGAGGGCATATAAGATGGCACTATTTTTCATACTGATAAAGTTTGGTGGTTAATAACCATCATTTTGAATGACGTTGGGATTTGCAATGATCTCATTGAATGGAACAGGCCAGGCCCATGAGCGGCTATTGGAAGGCAGTGAACAAATGGTACTGTTGGTATCGGTATTGGATGGGCAACGATTGATGGGGGTTTTGTTCCAACGTTTGAAGTCGAAGAAACGGTGGCCTTCAAATGCCAGTTCTTTTCTCCGCTCGGTAAGGATGGCGGTCCATAAGGCATTGCCTGTTTCTGTGCCGGGGGTGAATCCATTGATACGATTTTCCCTGATGGTATTAATATCATCCAGCGCATCACCTTGTTTATTGAGCTTAAAGTTGGCTTCTGCTCTTATCAGGTACATTTCAGCCACGCGGTAGGCTTTCCAGTTGACGATGCCATCGGTGGCATTGCCCTTACCCAGGTGTTTGCTCACAATGAGGCGTGGTGGCTTGACGGTGCCATTGAGTGTACCCACGTTGGCCATGTAGGAACTGTAGCGCACATCATTGGCCTGATCATACAAAGCAGTTAATCCCTGTGCGGGCCGGTAAGTGTTGCGGTTGCCGCTGGCAAAGAACACGTTGTCGTAGACGGCTCCATCCAGCACGCTTTCAAAGCTCACTGACCATAGTACTTCCTCTACGGATTCGTCATTCCAGATGAAGGGGAAATCATCGATGTTGCTGATCGCTTTGCGGGTAATAACAGCGGTAGCGGCATCCACGGCAGGTTGCCACAGGCCGGCATAGAGGTTTACACGGGCCTGCATGGCTTTTACCACCAGCCAGTCGATATGTGTTTTGTCATCGGCGGTATTGATGGGCTTGTCCAATTCGCCGTCAAGTATCGTAGCGGCCTCATTCAGATCGGCAAGTACCTTATCATAGGTCTCTTTCACGGTGTTGCGGGCTGGCTTTGCAGTGATATCAAATTTGGTAACGTAGGGAACACCTTTGGCGGCGGAATTGCCGTCGAGGGATTCACCATACAGGCGCAGGAGGTCGAAATGCACATGCGCCCTGATGGCAAGTGCCTGTCCCTTGATGCGCCTGGCGGCTTTGGTATCCTGAGAAGCGATATTGTCGATATCGCGCAGGATAATGTTGACGCCGGAAATAATATTATAGGCGCTTAGCCAGGGAGATTTTACCTCTCCATCAGTGGGGACAACGGTCCATTCGGACATGGATTGTTCATTGCCCAAGGACTCTTTGGTTTGTATAAGGTCGTCGCCCATAATATCGGGCACTATGGAGAAGGCGCCATCGGCGGCAGAACTATAATAGTCGCCTGACTGAAAGGCATCATAGGCGCCGGTGAGCACATTATCGGCTTCTTTGATACTGGCCAGGGGGCTGCTGCCATCGAGCTGGTAATCGGGCTTTTGTTCGATCTTTTTAGTACAGGCGGTGAGGAGCAGGAGGAAGAAGAGACTGAGAGTCGTGAGTTGTGAGTTGTGAGTCGCTGCCTTCGTCGTTAAGTAATATTTATAGATTAATGTTTTCATTGCTGATAATTTTTGATAAACAATTCCTGTTGGTTACTTATAATCCGATGTTGATGCCCACTGTTACTGTTTTGAGGGTGGGATATTGTGCGCCTGCATTGAGGACGGGAGCTCCATTAGAAGGCGGCTCGGGATCGTATCCCCGGTATTTGGTACCGGTAAACAGGTTTTGCCCCTGCACAAATACGCGCAGGCTGTTGAGTTTTATTTTATCCAGCAATCCTTTTGTAAAAGTGTAAGCCAGCTGCACATTCCTTAAGCGCCAGTAGCTGCCGTTCTCTACAAAGTGGGATGTTTTGTCGAGGAAGTACACGCTGGGATCGGCGCGTGGGATATCGGTCATATCGCCTGGCTGGCGCCATTCGCGCAGGAGGTCGGTGGAAATACTGGAAGCTATGTATCCGGGAAATTCGACATTGAAACGATCATTGTTCACGAGTTCATTGCCAAACACAAATACCCAAAAAACCTGCAGTTCGAGGGCTTTGTACCGGAAGGTATTGGTAATGCCGCCGAAGTAAGGGGCATCGCTTGTGCCGAGGTAAACATTGTTGTCGGCAGAGTAATCGCGGGTGATCTTACCCTCTTTGTCGTAGTAGAGGGGATCACCATTGGCGGGGTCAACACCTGCGTACTTAACGAGGTAGATGGTATTGAGGGGTTTACCAATCTTGAGCACGCTGACATCATCACCGGCCAGCACATTGTCTTCACCATTAGGTCCCAGTTCGAGTATGGTATTCTTGTTGTAGGTGAAATTACCGTCGATGGTCCAGCTGAAGTTGCGGGTATTGACAGGTACACCGCGCAGGTTGACCTCAATACCCCTGTTGCGCAAACGGCCTGCATTGGAAAGTACGGAAGCAAAGCCGCCGGTCATGGATACTGTTTTGTTGTAGAACAGGTCTTTGGTAATGCTGTTGTAGTATTCCACTGATCCGGTAACGCGGTTATTGAGTAAGGCAAATTCAACACCGAGGTTGAGGGTGGATTTGGTTTCCCATTTCAGATCGGGGTTGCCCGGTGAAGTGAGGCCCAGACCAGTGGTGCCTGCATAATTGATCTTACCGAATAAGGCCCTCGAAGCAAAATCGGCAATACCGCTTTGGTTGCCCACGGTGCCATAGCTGGCTTTCAGTTTGAGCAGGTCGAAGATTCCTTTCGAGGGGCTGAAGAAGGGTTCGTCGGATAGTACCCAACTGGCGCCTACATTATAAAAATCGGCCCATTTGTTATTGGCGCCAAAACGGGAGGAACCATCACGCCGGTAACCGGCATGCAGGAAGTAACGGTTCTTGTATCCATAGTCGGCTTCTGCAAAATAAGACACCAGGGAATTATCGGTACCGGTACCTCTTACCACGGGAATAAATCCATTGTCGGCGGTACCGTCGGTAATGGCGGATTCATTGGGGAAAGGCAGGGTCAATCCAAAGCCTGTGAAATTGAATTGGTTGAAATCGCTTTCCAGTATTTCCTGGTAGATGGTGCCGCTGAAGTCGTGATCATCCCATCTGTTCTTATAGTTGATGGAGTTGGTACCTATGTAGCGAAAGTTGCGGTTGAATAAACGGGCCAGGCTTCCCTGTCCACCCTGTGCTTGTTTGCCGGCATTGGTGCCGGGAGCATTGTATACCTCTGATTCGTTTTGGGTATAATCGAAGCCCCAGTTGGTGCGCAGTGTTATGTTCTTAACGAAGGTGGGTTTGTATTCAATGAAGGCATTGGCCACGCCTTTCCATTGAGGAAAGCGGCGTTTGTTTTCCAACAATTCCTGCAAGGGGTTGGGCTGACCGGAAGGAGTAGGATCCTGCAGGTATTTGCCATCCTGATCGTAGGGAGTGAAATAAGGTAATGACCAGCGTATGCCATTCAATGGAGATACGACGCTCTGGTTGTTTTCGGCTGTGTTGTTGAAGATGGAGTATCCAAAGGAAGCATTGATACCAAAGCGGAGGGAATTGGTACCGCTTTCGAGGTTGATGCGACCGGTATATCTTTTCAGGTCGGTGGCCTGTACGACGCCTGTTTGGTTCATATAGGACAGGGATGCATAAAAGCGGGTGCGATCAGTTCCCCCGGAAGCGCTTAACTGGTGCATTTGGGTATTGCCTGTGCGAAAGAAAACATCTTCCCAATCGGTTTGAATATTCCGGAGGCTATCGAAATCGGCCTGGCTCCATCCATTGGGATTACCGTGGTCCATTTCATAAGTGAGTTTTTCTTGTGTGTTCATGAGTTTGAGCTTCTGGCGTGGCCATTTGCTCTGACCATATTGAACATCATAATTAAACCTGACAGGACCTGTGCGGCCTCTGCGGGTGGTAACCACAATAACGCCGCCGGCGCCTCTTGAACCATAGATAGAAGCAGCAGCAGCATCTTTCAAAACGGAAACGCTTTCAAAATCGCCCTGATTGAGGGTAGCAAAATCGGCGGCATTGATCTGTATGCCGTCTACTATATATAAGGGATTGGTGGAACCGCTGATGGAACCACGGCCGCGGATCACGACTTCGGCAGCGGAGCCGGGCTGTCCGGTACCTGTTCTTACGCTTACACCGGTAGCCTGTCCTTGCAGTAACTGATCGAAGGAAGCGATGGGCTGTGTGCGGATGTCGTCGATGGATACGGAACTCACAGACCCTGCAGAAGAGCGTTTGGACCGGGTATTATAACCAGTTACCAATACTTCGGTGAGGGCGGCCTGGTTACGCGCCAATTGTACGGTGATCAATGGGATATCTGTGACGGTTACTTCTTTATCGGCTGATCCGGCAGAGGAGATCACCAATACATCGCCATTGGCTGCGCGGATGGTAAAGCTACCTAAAGCATCTGCTGCTACTCCTGAACGTGATCCTTTGATCTTTACAGATGCGAATGCGATGGGATCTCCCTTTTCATCAACGATACGCCCATTAACTGTTTTGGATTGTGCGAATGAGTAAAGTGCACAGAGCATTGCAAGGAAATGCAATAGAATTTTCCTCATAAGAAGTGTTTTAGATGGCTAAAATGTTAGTATGGTCATTAATAAGAGGCAGGAAAATAGTCTTGTGCTGCTGCGTTGATCATGGATTTTTACCGTTCGAGCAGGAAGAAAGTCACTAACTTATCTTGAGAATAAAATAACCTAACGTTAGTTCGTTTACACTTTTATGTATAACCGAATCTGTATAACGCAAATGGACCTATAGAATACAGTTTATGGTATACCAACTGCGGATTGAACTGTCAGGCTCTCAGGGCAGCCACGAGGTAAGTGATCTTGGCGTGTAATTCGACGGGACGGAATGGTTTGTGAATGAAATCGGTAAAGCCTTTTTGCAGGAGGTCTTCCTGCATATTATCATATACAGCGGCTGTAAATGCCACTACAGGGATATTGTTGTTGAGTTTGCGAATCTCCCGGAGTGCGGTAGCGCCATCCATTTCAGGCATTTCGAGGTCAATGAGGAGGAGGTCAAATTCCTCTTTCCGGAATTTGTCTACTGCTTCCCTGCCGTTAACGGCTTCGCTTACTTCAATGCCCCATTTGGCGAGGAAGCGCCTGGCTATGGCCAGGTTGACGGGATTGTCTTCTGCTATGAGTACTCTCACGCCGGGCATCTGTGTGAGCTGGCTTATGTTTTCCTCATGGATATACCGGGGCCTGCTTTCATTGATCTTCAATTCGACGGTAAAATGGAAAGCGCTGCCTTTTCCTTCTTCGCTTTCGAGGAGGAGATCGCTGTTGAACTTGTTGACAATCTTTTTGGTAATGGCAAGACCGAGGCCGGTACCACCGTATTTACGTGTAGTATTTACATCGGCCTGGGTAAAGGTTTCAAATATTTCACGGTGTTTATTCCTGGGTATGCCAATACCGGTATCCATGACGATGAACTGGATGGTGGCTTTGGTGCTGGATGCGAACAGCTTGCGCACAGCCAGGGTGATCTTACCGGCATGGGTGAATTTGATGGCATTGGACAAGAGGTTGCTCAGCACCTGGTTGAGGCGTGTTTCGTCGGTAATGAACTCGGCATTGAGCCTGTCGTCAATATCTGTTTTAAATTCCAGTCCTCTTGCTTTCACCTGTGAAGCAAACTGGGTAGATACCTGTTGTATAAATTCTTTGATGTTGACGGGCGCTTCTGCGAGTTCGAGCTTGCCTGCCTCAATTTTATTATAGTCGAGGATATCGTTGATGAGCATCATCATGTGCTCGGAAGAAAATTTCAGGATATCGAGGTGGGCCTTCTGGGAAGGCAGGTGATCTTCCTGAACGAGGAGGTTGGAAGCACCAATGATCCCATTTAAGGGGGTCCGCAATTCATGGCTCATGTTGGACAGGAACCTTGATTTGGCCTTGGCTGCTACTTCTGCTTTCTCCTTGGCCTTCATCAATTCAAACTCGGTCATTTTTACGTGGGACACATCGAGGATACTGATCTTGGTATAGCGAATATCCTTATAGGAAAAAGGAGCCAGGCTGACATAGCCGTGGAAAGTACGGCCCTTTTGTGTAGTAAAGGCGAGTTCGCCCTGCCAGCTTTGTGTACCATCGGATACTGTTCTTTCTATGGCGTTGAACTGGCGTACATGGTCTTCATCAAACCAGTTCTCCACATGGGAGCCTTCTATCTCGCGCTTTTCGGTTACATCAAAGAGCTCGAGGGCGCGGTGGTTACAACTGGCAATGATGCCTGACTGGCTGAATATAATAAATACACCATCGAGTGATGTATTGAAAATAGTGTCTCCGAATTTTTTCTCCTGCAGGATAGCTACTTCATTATCCTTGTTGACACGCAGGATGGAATAAGAGAAAATGATGGTCATGCACAGGGATATAACGAGGTTGCTGCTGTACAAACGAGTGTACAAGGCATCATTGATCAGCTGTACGGTATTGGTGTAAGGCGATAGTTTAAGACAGATGAGTGATGCAATAACGGTAATGGTATAAACGATGAACAACTCCCTGGAGTTGCGCCGGATACTCACCACAAAAGTGAGTACGAGGAAATAGGGAAAGTAAAAAAGGTATTCGCCTGCTTTGAGTCCTTCTATATAACTAATGACGATCAGGTAGAGGTTGAGGTTTACGACTGCTATAATGCGACCTATCTCTAATTTTCGCCGGGAACCAAAATAAAAGGCGAGCAGGAAAAAGTAAGCTGAAGTAATGTTGATCAGCGCACTGATATATAGTTTGTGATAAAAGTAAGAGACAACGGAAAAGAAGTTGACGAGTAATGCCAGGAGAATAAACTGGTTGAAGCCGATGATCTTTTTACGCTGGTCTTTGGTAATGCCCTCCTGCAGCCCTGAAAACACAATATCCCGGTAAATTGACCACCCCAGATATAATAATTTCTGCTTCATAGAGTTATTGGATTAGGCATTTGTAACAAAACGGGTTTCCGGACTTGTTATGTAACGAAAAAATCGAAAATCTATTTCCTATGAACCAGCCCACCCTATCTAAGCAATTCATTTTCAATGAAAAAATTAACAGCGATTATCTCTTCAGCCTGTACGCGGATGATTATCCTTATATAGAAGAGGTGTTTTCGGTAACGCTGCAACATTTTGACGAGGACTTTGAAGCGATCCAGGTAGCATATGCAGGCGGTGATATTGCGGACCTGAAGAAGGGGGTTCATAAGATAAAACCTGCATTTGGTTTTGTGGGGCTTACGGATATTCAGCAGATCTGCGGTGCTTTTGAGGATGCCTGCCAGGAGGCTACGGAAAAAGAGGCATTAAAAGTTGGTTATAAAAACCTGGTTGCATCATTAGAAGAGGGAAAGCTCGTTCTAGAAGCAGAATATCGCAAGTTGAAAGATTTTAATGCCAATCCCCTATGAATTTAAAGTGCGTAATAGTAGAAGACCTGCAAGTAGCTGCCGATTACCTGGCTAAATGCTGTGAGAAAAGTGGACAGATCGATGTACAGGCGCATTTTCCGAATGTACAGGAGGCGCTGGTATACCTGAATGAACATGCTGTAGATCTTCTATTCCTTGATGTAGAAATGCCTGGCGCTACAGGTTTTGAATTGCTGGATCAACTGGCTTACTTTCCCAAGGTGGTGCTGACCACTTCCAAATCAGAATATGCGTATGATGCTTTTGAATACAATGTAACTGACTTCCTGAAAAAACCATTTACGTACCAGCGTTTCCTGGAATCTTTACAAAAACTTACGACCTCCACGCCTGAAAACAATATTACCAGTACAGCCACGGACCATATTTTCATTAAGAGTGATGGTAAACTAGTAAGGCTGAACAATGACGATATCCTGTACATTGAGAGTATGGGAGATTATGTGAAGTTTGTGACGGGCGATAAAAAATACGTAACGCACAACACGATCAAGAACCTGGAAGAGAAGGTCAATAAGGGCTGTTTTATTAAAGTGCACCGCTCCTACATTATCAACATCACGAAGATTGACGATATCCGCGAAAATGACCTGTTTATCAAGGGTAATGAGATCCCCATCAGTAAGGCGCACCGCAGTGAGGTGATGAAGCGGTTGAATATTATTTAGGAAAGCTGCGAGCTTTGAGCTACGAGCTGCGAGCCGCTTGCTTTGATAGCAGATTTCTCACTCCGCTTCGCTGCGTTCGAAATGAACAAGTTAGGAAGTACGCTGCGTTCGAAATGAACCGCCATCTCAATCCTTTAATTACCAGTTTCTTAACCTATTTTACCCAACTTACAGAGATTCCGTCCATTCTACTTATCGAAGAAAAAGGTCGTTTCACCGGTCATTAGGGTCCAAAACACTAAAAAACTTCCCCTCCTGCCTTTCATTTTACACCTTTGTATCAGCAAGGGAGTAAGCCCTGAACCACTACCAAAAAAGACTGATTATAGTAAAAGATATTAATTGCGACGGTTATCTCAATACTCTTAGTTACGCAAATGAAGTCCGTACAGTATGAAAACTAATGGGTAAACGCTCCAGCCTTTACTCATGTACACCCTGGATTTCATTGGAAGCAGCCGAACCACCTGGTTCGGTTGCTTTTTTTATTGTGTATCCAACCAAGGCCTGCTCCTAAAAAACGACGTTACGCCACTGTTTGGCGAAAAAAATAGGTTAAAGTAAAAAGAATCTGCATCTTTGTTTTGTTGAAAAGCTCCCGGACCTGCTCCGGGACTGCATCTCAGGCCGGCCACACGGGGCCGTCTACTGATCCAATATTCCACGAAAGACTATGATGAATAGCAAGTAATCTCCTCGAAGGAAAACCTCTGCCAATGTCTATGATTGCCAATACATCCAATATTCAATGAGCCCTTATAAGGTTTAACAGGTTAAGTAAGAACGTTTGACGACCCACAGTAAAGAATTTAAAGCTGCTCCGTGAAGCAGCTTTTTCTTTTAACCTAATCCGATCTCACTATGGCGTTCGGGAATCTCTACATCCAGGAAGCCTTTTCGTATAAGTCGTTGTTTGAAAGCCTGCTGTACATCATATTCGCCATGCACGAGGAATAGTTTCTTCACGAGTTTGGGATCCTGGCCGGCCAGGAACTGGCTCAGGTCTTCATAATCGCCGTGGGCACTCATGCTGCGGATAGCACCCACTTCGGCATGCACTTCATGGCGTACGCCAAAGATGCCTACTTCCTTTGCACCCGCCATCAGTCTGCCACCGAGGGACATGGGCTCGCAATAACCAGTCAATAAAATGGTATTGCGGCTGTTCTCAATGTTATTGCTGATATGGTGCTTGACCCTGCCCGCTTCGGCCATACCACTGGCAGAGATGATAACGCAAGGTTCATTGCGGAAGTTGAGCAGTTTAGATTGTTCTACTGTTTTTACATATTTCAGGCCGGTGAATGCAAATGGATCGCTATCTGTACGCAATACCTGTTGAATATGTTTATTGAAGTATTGGGGGAATTTCTTGAGGAGTTCTGTGACCTCTATACTGAGGGGGCTATCTACAAAATAATCCAGCTTAGGTAAACGATTCTCCAGTTCCAATTGATTTAATGCATACAGGAGTTCCTGGGTTCTGCCTACGCTAAAGGCAGGCATAATGAGTTTACCTTTCTTTTGGAGGCAGGTCTTTACAATCCACTCCAACAGTTGATCGGGGGTAGTTGTTTGCTCATCATGAAGGCTATTGCCATAGGTGGATTCCAGTAGGATATAATCGGCCTGTGAAAAATTGGCGGGAGATTTCAATATCACATCGCGGTAGCGGCCAACATCACCACTGAAGGTAAGACGGGTTGTTTTCCCATTTTCCTTAATGCGCAGGTGCACGGCAGCGCTGCCGATAATATGACCTGCATCTGTATACATCACCTCTACATTTTCATCGATGGTATGCCATTCGCCATAGTCCACGCTCACAAAAAGATCCAATGCAGCCCAGGCATGTTCTTTGGTATAGAGGGGTTCTATATAGGGCAAGCCTTCGGCGGCTCTTTTCTTGTTGGCATATTTGACATCGTTTTCCTGGATGCCGGCAGAGTCTTCGAGCAGGAGGGCTGATAATTCCCTGGTGGCAGGTGTAGAGAATATCTTACCATTAAAGCCGTCTTTGACGAGCTTGGGGATCAACCCGCTGTGGTCTATATGGGCATGGGATAAAATGAGATACGTTACTTCCCTGGGATCAAAACCCCAGGTATTGTTGAGGGCATCGGTTTCGGCGCCCATGCCCTGGAACATACCGCAATCGAGGAGGTATTTTTTCCCATTGTTTAATGAAAGAAGGTGTTTGGAACCAGTAACGGTACGGGCAGCGCCATGGAATGCTATTTTCATTTTTTTACTTTAAAGGACCATGTAAATAAAAATTCTGCTACGGCTTCGCCCTGCTCATTCAGGCCAGTGGAACGGGCTATGAAGGATTGGGGTTCGCCAGTGGTTATCGCTTTTTCTATTGTTTCTTTTAACATCATTCCGTCGGTACAAGTAAAGGTAGTAGTACCAGCAGCTTTTTTGAAGTAGCTGGCTTCCATTTTAACAATGAGCATAGAAATAGCAGGAGTGCGCTTATACACGTGTATCATGGCCAATGCCCCGGTAGAGAGTTCGGCAGCCATGGCAAGGCAGGCAAAATAAGTGGAACGAAAGGGGTTTTGAGAAAACCACTTGTACGGTACTGTTACCACGCATTTCGCTTCGGTCACCTCTCTGATGCGCACGCCGGAAAAAAAGGCAGCAGGCAACTTAGCCAATAAGAACATCCTGCTTTTCACAGGATGTTTCATGAGTTGTATAAACGTTTGGGCGGTAGATGGCATACTATTTCTTCTTATAGGAGGCAGGGTCCAGTGCTTTGGGAGACCAGTTTTCAAAAAACTCTGTTACTCTTCTTTTGCTGTATCCTTTTCCTTCTTCAAGGTAAGCCGAATTTTGTGTATGGAGACGGTTGCCCTTAGCATCCAGTATGATAAATACGGGAAAGCCAAAGCGCTGGGGATAACCAAAACGGGCCAGGAGTTTATCATTCTCATTTTCCTGGCTATAGTTCAGGTGATATACAATATAATTGGCTTTAATGAGGGAATCGATAGAGGCATCTTTGGTAATAAAGTCATGGAAACGTGC